>Ga0316198_10000404_pt1 | contig 22442 bp, 16 predicted proteins | sample OudBieAanoxic_MG_FD_204935 | JGI IMG/M metagenome (GOLD analysis project Ga0316198, IMG submission 204935) | Coastal sediment microbial communities from Oude Bieten Haven, Netherlands - site A anoxic | ecosystem: Environmental > Aquatic > Marine > Coastal > Sediment | place: Netherlands...
TTTTGGCGCCTCCTCAGCGTCGCTATCCAGTTCCAGATCGTCTTCCTTCGCCATTGGCTAATCCCCGTCTACGTTTCCAGATAGACCAAAAGCAAGACGTATGCCACCCTGCAGCGGCATTTAATAGGTAATATTTACATGGGGTTATAATACGCTTTCGGCGTCACGTCGGACTTTTGACGCCGCAGGAAGGGCAGGGTCGACAGAACATTGGCTGAACTCGGCGCGCGTCAATCGGCACCGGAGCACTACGCTGCGACAGCGGGCATACTATGTCGGTTTAGTGAGAAGAAGCGGACAGCCATTCGTGAAAGCCCGCTACCGGCAGCGGCCTGCCGATATGAAAACCCTGTCCCAGGTCACAGCCCAGACGCTGTAGCTGCAGGCGAATCACCTCATCCTCGACGCCTTCGGCGATCACCTTGCAGCCCAGGTTATGACCCAGTTCGATGATAGAGCGCACAATTGCGGCGTCTTTCAAATTGTGGTCCATACTCTCCAGGAAGGACTGATCGATTTTCAGGGTATTGACAGGCAGTTGTCTCAGGTACGAGAGGGAAAAATAACCGCTGCCAAAATCATCGATAGCAATCGAAACCCCCAGATCGCTCAGGCTGTTTAAAATACGGGCGCCCTTGTCCAGATCTGCCATCAGGGTACCTTCGGTAATTTCGACCTCGAGACTGTTGCCAGCCACACCGGCCTCTTTGAGGGCGCGTTCGATACGTGTCACCAGTCCCGGTGACTGGAAGGAACGTGCAGAGACGTTGATCGAAACCGGCATCGGTCTACCTTCCGCCAGCCAGGTTCTACTCTGCGCCAATGCGGTATCCAGCACCCAGTCCGTGATTGGAGAAATCATACCCAGCTGCTCAGCGACAGGAATAAACCTGTTTGGCAGTACCAGTCCCTGCTGCGGATGCTGCCAGCGCAACAATGCTTCAGCACCACAGATGGCACCACTGGCCAGATCGACTTTCGGCTGGTAATAGAGTTCAAATTCTTTCCGCTCCAGGGCACCGTGTAACTGGCCGGAGATTGAAAGGTGTTCGGTCGCTGTAGCTGTCGAGGTTTCCGCTTCATAGAACAAATAAGGTGCCGAGTTCCACTTGGCGCGGTACATGGCACTGTCGGCATGACTGGCCAGGGTGCTGGCATCCTCACCGTGCTGCGGAAACACCGAGATACCGATTGCGCTGCTCAAACACAGTTCTTTCTGATCATAGGAAAATGGTGTACTCAATGCATTCATGACTTCACCGGCCACACGCTCGCCGGCTCTCTCTGCATCCTGCTGAAACGGCAGGACAATACCGAATTCATCGCCCCCCAGACGGGCGAGTGTATCGGTATCGCGTAACACCTTCTGCAAACGCCGGGATATCTGGCGCAACAATTCATCGCCGGCTGTGTGGCCCAGTGAATCGTTGTACATTTTAAACTGGTTGATATCCAGAATCATGACAACAACCGCGGCGCCGGGATTGCGCCGTGCCACAGCCAGCGCCGAGGCCAGACGGTCATACCACAGGGCACGATTGGCCAGACCGGTCACTTCATCCTGGGTGGAAAGCTGTTCCAGGCGTTCGCGGTCGGTATGCAAATCGGTGACATCCTCCATCAGGCAATGCACGCGGAGGACCCGGCCACGGCGATTGGCCATAGGATAAAACGCCATACGGAACCAGCTTTCCTCACCTTCGTCAGGCGTCAGATTCACTTCCAGCTGAACCGATTCACCGTCCAGCACCTGTTGCCAGGCTGTCAGCACACGCTCCCGTTCCGCGCCATGAATGGCGTAGAAACAGGGGATGGGAGCTTCCAGCTCATGGTGACAGAATGCCCGGGTACCGGGACTGGCATAACTGATGCGGTTGGATTCGATATCGACCGTCCACAACAGCTGCGGTATGTTGCTCAGTATCTCGCCAGCCAGGTCCTGTTCAACACCCAGCTCATCACGCTGATCGGTCAGCTGCTCCACCGCCGCCCGCCAGTAGCCTTCGGTGACAACCGCAAGGTCACGGAAAATCATCTTGATGAGCGCGGATTCCACCGCGTCGCGATCCTGCTGTTCAATTTGCGGATCGGTATCAACCAGATGCTGCAGGTGATCCATGAACAGGCGGTAGGCACCCAGTGCCCAGACCGGCTTGACGCCATGGCGATAATGCCCGCGCCCCACCTGCTCACTGTGGGCGGTCGCTTTCTCATCGATGTTTCCGTGCAACAGACCCAACTTGTGCGCCAGCATACCGCGCACCAGTTCGCCGATATTACCGCCCTCGCGTTCGTAGGCGTACAGCACATCAGCGATTTCAGGGTTATCGAACAGGTAGTTGTAAACGGTTTCCGCAAATCCGGCGGCACCCTGGGCCAGGATGTCCTTATAGCGGTTAAGCAGCAGGGTATCTTCCCCGGTCAGCTGAAGAACGTAGTTGAATTCTTTGGCGAGAACAGGGTTGGAGGATTTTTTGCGCGCGCCGGATCGACGCCCCTCCTTCGACCGCCCACGTTTTTTCGGGGGTGTTGGCATTTCCAGTTCCAACATTGTTATAGTTGTTTTAACAAAGTACCACAAGCATACCCACAAATACAATCAATCCGTTAGCGGGCAGCCACCGATCTTTCCGCGTAATGCTACGGCCACCTGGAAACAAACATTGTCAATTCAATGCCATCAGGCAAACAGGTCTAATCGCCCGTTTTCCAGTAGTGCGTTCACTGGCGTTTCCAGCACCGTTTCCGCCCCACTGTCGCTGTCAATCACGCCTGTTCCATGATTCACTGCCCCACCGTCAGCGCCGGCGCGTTGCTCGCCGGCAGAGGAATGCCCGGAAACGTCGACGTCCACCAGTTCAACACCGGACGCATCGAACATGTCACGCAGCCTGGGCAAGGCCGCCTCCAGCGCCTCACGGACCATGCCATGGGCCGAACTGAACTGAATGCTGGCCTGATCGTTGTGCACCTGAATGCGGACTTCCATGGGGCCAAGCTGAGCCGGATTCAGCCTGATCTGGGCTCCCTGCATTTTCTGGCTCACCATCCACTGGATGCGCTCACCCAGCGCCTGATCCCAGTTGCCCTGCGCCAGCGGGGTATTCACGCTGAGAGTCGCTAACGCCGGTGTCGCCGGACTGGAACCCTGCACAGAAGGCGATGTCACCGCCGTAGTCACCGCCGTAGTCACCGGCTCTGTCCGCGGCTGGGTGTCAGGATGTGCAGATTTACCCTGTACTGTCAATCGCTTGAGCGTTGCTATCACACTCGCCAATTCGGCCTGCCGCGGCTCGGGCTGCCAGCTCTGGGGCTGCCACAGGCGGGCCTGTTCAGACGCCCTGCCTGGATCGGTGCTGTTCGAATCGCCCGGCACGCCATTGACGCCCGCTTCGGCAACACCCGTCAGCCGCTGCAGGACAGGTAGCGGAGAGTGACCGCTGGGCCGGTCCCCGGCGAGGCTGGCGGCAGACATTTTGCCGTCGACGCTGACGAACACGCCTGCGCCTGCGGCGGCAGCGACCGGCGCCTTCAGCGCAGGCAAGTCACCCAGCAGCTGATGAAGCGTAGCAACCAGGCTTGCCGCGTCGTGCAATTCGTCATTGGAGCCGGGCTGTCGCAGTTTTTCAGCCAGATGCTGCAACACCTGCTGAGGTTCAATGCCGTTGGTACCCGCCTCGTCCAGCACCTGCGCCAGCAGCGGCAAAAGCTTGCCAGCTTGCGGCAAACCCTGTATCTGCCGGAGCAGACCCTCGGCATCCGGCGAACTTGGCGGTACCGCGGCGGCTTCAACGGAGACCGCCGCATAGGCCTGCTCGAGCAGCGGCGCAAAGCCTGCCTGATCGACGCTATCACCCTGTATTACCTGGAGTTCTCCACCGAGTCCAGCCCCAGCTCCGGCGCTGTCTGTGGCCAGCGGTAATCCTGGTAAGGATGCGTTCATGTAAAAGCTCCTGAATCGATTGAATTCAATTACAGGGTAGTGGAGCAAGGCGCGTGCCAGCTTTGATTATTCCCGGGTGGTATCCGAACACGGCCTCTGGGCGCGGTCATCCTGTTCCTTCTGTTCTTTGCGCTCCAGCTGCTTGTTTTCTTCCACACGATAGCGATCGACGAGCTTGTCAAAAGTCTGACTTTGGCCACGGGACTCCATCCACTGCTGGCGGGTTTGCTCATGCCGGGCGCAGCACTGGGCGATAACGGCTTCCTGCTGATGCACGGCTTCACTCAGACGACTGAGGAATATCCGGTAGTCCTGTACACGCATGGCGCCCAGCCCGTCGCCGCCCGAGGCTTCAAAATCCCTGGCATACTGGTCGCGGTAGGCACGCAACTCCTCAAGCTTGGCTTGTTGCGCCTGCAGGTACTGCTGGCTTTGTCCGAGTTTCTGCACAGCCTTGCGCTCGCGGCGTTGCGCAAGTTGCTGGACCGGCTTCATGCGTTTGGATCGTGTCATGGTGTGCAAGACCGTTGGCTTCTCAACCCCTGTTTCGGCTGCTGACGACTAAGCGTTAGCCTCAGCAGCGGGCATGAGCCCGAGAGCATCGGCCAGGCCGGCCAGGCTGTCGTCCCAGGTCACCTGCTCGTGCATGTGCTGCTGCAGAAAGTGGCTCAGCTGCGGGTAGAGGGCAATGGCCTCATCAACCCGACCATCGCTGCCCGCCTGGTAAGCGCCAACATTGATCAGATCCCGGTTCTGACGGTAGGCGGCGTAAATCTGCTGGAAACGACGGGCCGCCTGCTCATGTTCAGCTGCCACGACATCCACCATGACCCGGCTGATGGAGGCCTCGATATCAATGGCCGGATAATGACCGGCTTCCGCCAGCTCGCGGGACAACACGACGTGACCGTCGAGAATGGCACGCGCTGCGTCGGCGATCGGATCATTCTGATCGTCACCTTCCGCCAGCACGGTATAGAATGCGGTGATCGATCCGCCGCGGTCGCCGGTTCCGGCACGCTCGACCAGCTGCGGCAATTTCGCGAATACCGATGGCGGGTAACCCTTGGTGACGGGGGGCTCACCGATAGCCAGCGCCACCTCACGTTGAGCCTGGGCAAAACGTGTCAGCGAATCCATCAGCAGCAGAACCTGCTTACCCTGATCCCTGAAGTATTCGGCCACACTGGTTGCCAGCATGGCGCCGTGCATACGCATCAGTGGCGAGTTATCGGCCGGTGTTGCCACCACAACAGAACGCGCCAAACCCTCTTCACCGAGAATATTCTGGACGAATTCCTTCACCTCACGACCGCGCTCGCCAATCAGGCCGACCACGATAACGTCTGCGTTGGTGTAGCGTGTCATCATGCCGAGCAGAACACTCTTGCCGACACCGCTGCCCGCAAACAGCCCCATGCGCTGACCACGCCCCACACTCAGCAAGGCATTGATGGCAGCAACACCGACATCCAGCGGTTCACGAATCGGCGAACGCGTCAACGGATTAATGGACCGCCCGGTCAGGGGTACACGCTCATCGGTATGTATTGGCCCCTTGCCATCCAGGGCACGGCCGGCACCGTCCAGCACCCGGCCCAGCAAATGTTCACCCACCGCCACTTCACACACCCCGTGGGTCGGTATCACTCTGGCATCGGGGCCCAAACCGCGCAAATCGCCGATCGGCATCAGATAAAGTCTGTCGCCGTGAAAGCCGACCACTTCGGCTTCGATGGGATCACCCTGTGTCGATTCGATCAGGCAGCGACCGCCGATGGACGCCTGGCAACCGACAGCCTCCAGCGTCAGGCCCACCATGCGTGTCAGTTTACCTGTCACTACCAGCGGCTGCGCCTGTTCAGCACGGCGGAGATACGGATCCAGCCGCTGCTTCCAGATTTCGCTGCGTCCGCTCTGCAACATCAGCCTGCCGGATTATCCGTGCTGCGCTGCCCGCCCAGTACCTTGGCAATGACAGCGTTCAGGCGTGACTCAACCGTTGCGTCGATCTGGGATACATCGGTCAGCACGCGGCAGCCACCGCGGCTCTGCACCGGGTCCTCGACAATGTGAATTCCACCGCCGTCAGACGAACGTGCGTCCTGTGGCGCGAGATCGACAGTCTGCCCGCCCTCCTGTAATGACAGGGACTCACGAATCATCATCGCATCGTCCGGATGCAGGGCCAGTTGAACATTGCCGGCTGACACAGGTAATGCCGACAGCGCCTCGCGCACAGCACCAACCACCTGCTGGGGATCGGTTTTCAGCTCGCGCCGCACCAGCTGCCTGGCAACCAGCATGGCCAGTTGCACCAGTTGCTGCTCGACTGTCTCGTCCAGCGCTTCAAATGGTTTACTGAAGGACTGTATGACCTGTTCCAGGTACTGAACACGCGCACTGAACAGCTCCAGCCCCTCAGCATGCCCTTCCTGCAGACCCTGCTCAAATCCTTCCCTGTGCGCCTGGTTCTGAATCTCTTCCAGCTGGCGTGCTGTCATTGGCTGGCGCCGTTGTAACCCTTCGGCCTGCACCTCCGGCACATGCCAGGCCTGGCAATCGGAGACTGCTTCGCCGCGGATAACTTTAGTCCCCATGTCTCACCCTCTGCCGTTATACGGACTAAACAAACTGTTCGGCTCCCTTGCCGCCGAGCACGAGCTCACCTGAATCTGACATACGGCGCGCAATGGCGAGGATTTCCTTCTGCGCACCTTCCACTTCACTCAGTCGCACCGGCCCCTTGTTTTCCAGATCGTCCCGCATCATCTCCGCGGCACGCTTGGACATATTGCTGAAAATCTTTTCTTTCATGGCTTCTTCGGCGCCCTTCAGCGCCAGAATCAAGGTCTCGGAGGAAACCTCGCGCAACAGCGCCTGGATACCACGACCATCGACATCAATAAGATTGTCGAAGACAAACATCAGGTCCTGGATCTCCTGCCCCAGTTCAGCATCTGCATCCTTGATGGCCTCCATAATTTCACCTTCGATGGAGCTGTCGAGGAAGTTCAGAATATCAGCCGCCGACTTCACCCCACCCACACTGGACGACTGAACGTTCTGATTGCCTGCAAACTGACGCTCCAGGATTCCATCGAGTTCCTGCAGTGCCGAAGGCTGGATACCGTCCAGGGTCGCAATGCGCAACAGTACGTCATGGCGACTTTGTTCGGGAAAAAACTTGATAACTTCTGCGGCATGATCGTTATCCAGATAGGACAACACAATGGCCTGAATCTGTGGATGTTCGTGCCGTATAAGTTCCGCAACAGCCCGCGCATCCATCCATTTCAGCGTTTCCAGGCCTTTGGTACTGCTGCCAAGCAGGATGCGGTCCATCAGACCCTTGGCTTTATCCTCGCCCAGAGCACCCACCATCACCGAACGGATATAGTCATCCGAATCCACACCCAGCGCGGTTTGATTCTGCACAGTCTCGGTAAACTGCTGCAACACCTGTGTCACCTGATCACGTGGCACATTGGTCAACGCAGCCATCGCCGCACCGACTTTCTGAACCTCCTTGGGTCCCATATGCCTGAGGACTTCTGCTGCGTTTTCTTCCCCAAGACTCAGCAGCAACACGGCGGCACGATCAGTCCCCTTGAGCTTGGGTGTGCCTTCAGCCATCTTCGCCCACCCAGTTTCTGACGACTTGCGCTACGCGTTTGGGGTCCTCACCGACGGCACTCCTGGCGGTATCCAGTTGCTGTTCGTAGCCCATCTGTGGCGCCGCCAATTGTGCCTGCTGCGGGTTTGCACCGGACAGGCTGAGCCTGTCTTCAGCGCCCGCGCCGGCAACGTCACCGGCCGCCGCGGCTGCGGGAAGCATGGCCGTCGCCTGCAGGGACTGGGTGCCCTTGTCCGCCAGGCTGCGCATAACCGGCTTCAGCACACCGAACACGACAATCAATACACCCAGGGCACCGGCGGCCTGCCTGGCAACATCCCAGATCCAGGGCTGCTGCATAAGCGAAGGTTCGGGGAGCGCCTCGGCCTCCGGCGGCGGGACAAACGACGAGTTGACAATATTCACCGTGTCGCCACGCTGTACATCAAAACCCACAGCCTCCTTGACCAGGGTGGTGAAACGATTCAGTTCCTCTTCTGCCCAGGGTTTGCTGACCAGCTCATCGTTTTCATCCAGCTCCTGCCGGTTGTCGACGACCACGGCAATGGACAATCGGCGCACGGTTCCGGTTGCCAGCCTGGTATGACTGACGGTCTTGTCCAGCTCGTAATTACGCACACTGCGTTTGCTGCTGTTGATCGGCGCTGTCGCGGACGCAGCATCGAGAGAAGCGTCTCCCGCTCCCGGCGGCTGCACCACCGCATCCTGGGGCGGTTGATTCGACAGCGCACCGGGTATGCCAGACGCGGCATTGGCGGCCGTTGTCTCGTCTTCGCTGATTTGCTCACTGCGCAAAGCCGGTAAATCGGGGTTAAAGGACTCGCGGGTTCGCTCGGTGACGGTGAAATCGAGATCGGCATTGACCGTCGCCCGCACCCGTCCGCTACCGATAATCGGTTCCAGCAACTGGCGGATACGATCCGCATAGGTCAACTCGAGTTTGCGGTTGTAGGAAAACTGGCTGGATGTCGGCGCCAGACCATCTGTCGAGTTACTGCTGCTCAGAAGATCACCACGCTGATTCACCACCGTGACATTATCCGGTGTCAGGTGGGGCACACTGGATGAAACCAGGTGGACGATAGCGGCAATCTGTTCATCGTCGAGGCTGCGACCGGAGTACAGATCGACCATCACCGATGCCGTGGGATTAGCGCGCTCGCGCAGGAAAACGGAGCGCTTCGGGATAGCCAGGTGTACGCGCGCGGCTTCAACATTACGCAGTGTTGAAATGGTCCGGCTCAGTTCACCTTCCAGGGCACGCTGAAATCTCGCCGTTTCGATAAACTGGCTGGTACCGAAACCCTGCTCTTTCTGCAGCATTTCAAAACCCATGGCGTTACCCTCCGGCAAGCCGTCTTTGGCCAGCTGCATGCGCGCAGTCTGCAGCTTGCTGCTTTCCACCATCACCGCCCCGGTGGCTTCATCCACCTTGAACACAATGCCTGATTTCTGCAGGGCGTCGATGACCTGACCGGCGTCTTTACTGCTGAGATTGGCATACAACAGCGTGTAGCCGGGTTGCTGCGACCAGAGCACAACCGCCACCCCCAAGGCCACACTGGCCGCCAGGCCGATCATCAAACCCAGCTGGCGCAACGCCGGCAAACCCTGGAAGCCGTGCACAGTCTCCGCTTTCACCAGTGCCATAACGTTACTCTCCGCCCCCGTTATTCAAACCAATACGCTCTCGGCATCATTGCTGTCCGTTGCCGGTTTACACCGGCATACTCATGATGTCCTGATAGGCCGACACCAGACGGTTGCGCACCTCGGTCATGGCCTGAAACGCGACACCCGCTTTCTGCAAAGCGATCATGACTTCGGTGACGTCCACGTTCGGGTCACCGGAACTGAAGGCACCGGAGAGTTTAGTCGCTGCCTGCTGCGTCGCGTTAACCTGGTCTATCGACTGTTTCAACAAGGTGGAAAAATCAGCGTCGCCAGCCGCTGCTTTTTCTGTCTGCAACGGCTGGCTCTGAGCGGCGGCGGTAAGTCGCCGCATTTCCGCCAACACCTGGTCCACATTACTTATGCTGCTCATCATTCATTCTCCTCAGGCCGGAACGGCTATACCCTGCTCGCGCATGCGCGCCAGTTTATAGCGTAGAGTGCGTGGACTGATGCCCAGGCGCTCAGCGGCTGCCTTGCGGCTACCGTTGTCCACACGCAGGGCGTCCAGAATCAATTCGAATTCGCGACTCTTGAGGTCGCCATCCAGACCGTCCGCTGCCTTGTTGTCTGACTGCGCCGTTTGCACCGATACAGCAGAGGCGTCCAGTTCAAAGCACAGATCATCGACCTCGATCTGATCACCGTTGAGCAGAATCAGGGCGCGCTGGATGACGTTATCCAGTTCACGCACATTGCCCGGCCATGGATGATCCAGCAACGCCTGCTGCGCCTGTTTCGACAGGTGCGGAACACTGCCACCCCGCGGGCTGTACTTGCGAATCAGAAGATTGGTCAACGGCAGAATATCGGCTTTGCGCTCACACAATGTCGCCAGGTGCAGGGGAAATACATTGAGTCGATAAAACAGGTCTTCGCGGAAACGACCGGCGGCGACTTCTTCGCGCATGTTACGATTGGTGGTTGCCAGTACGCGCACATCCAGCGGAATGATCTCGCGGCCACCCAGACGTTCGACTTCACGCTCCTGTAACACCCGCAGCAGCTTGGCCTGCAGTCCCAGATCCATTTCGGAAATCTCGTCCAGCAACAATGTTCCGCCCTGAGCCTGTTCGAACTTGCCGGCCCGCGTCTGGTAGGCACCGGTAAAGGCACCCTTCTCGTAACCGAACAGCGAGGCTTCCAGCATGTTTTCCGGAATGGCCGCACAGTTGATTGCCACAAACGGTCCGTCGGCACGTGCTGAATGACGATGTATCATCTGTGAAAACACTTCCTTACCGGTGCCGGAACTACCGCTGATCATCACCGTCGCATCTGTTGAAGCAACCCGCCTGGCCAGCATTGCCAGTTTCCGGGTGGCCTCATCCTCGGCGACAAAACCGCTGTCATCGCAGGAACCCGGCAGATACCGGCGGATCATTTCCACCAGCACCTCGGCAGCGAATGGCTTGACCAGATAGTCAGCGGCACCATTGCGCATGGATTCCACCGCTGTTTGAATAGTGCCGTAAGCTGTCATTAAAACGACCGGTAATTCCGGAATACCGGCTTTCACCTTATGCAGCAGAGTATGACCATCCATGCCCTCCATCTGGACATCACTGACCACCAGGTCGAACGACTGGGTTTCGATCAGTTGCAGGGCCTCAACACCGTTTGCAGCCGCGTTAACGCCGAACCCGGCCAGTTCAACGGTTGCGCACAAGGCGTCCCGCAAGGCCGCATCATCTTCAACGATCAGCACCGTCGCTTGACTCATTACAGGTACCTCGGAGTGGCAATGTCTGCCTGTTGTTGATTCTTCAATATCCCGCTCGGGAGTTGTTGTTCCTCGGGCAGCGGCAATCGCACGACAAACCGCGCACCTTGACGATAGTCGGGATCAAGTTCTATCGTCCCCCGATGCGCGCCAATCACCGCACGCACCACCGCCAGCCCCAAACCGGTACCGCTGGCACGCGTGGTGAAGAAGGGTTCGAAAATCTGTTCCTGCAGGCCATGCGCGACACCCGGTCCGTTGTCCTGCAGCACAATACAAAGCGTTTTACCCTGTACCTCGACCTGCCAGTCGAGATGCGCGCCCTGCGCACAGGCATCCAGCGCATTGCTGGCGAGGTTAGCGAGCACACTGGCGAGGATTTCACGTTGACCACGTATCGGAACAGACCCGTGACCGTTGAGCACTGACCAGCGTGCCGCGTTTTCATTCAGTTGCGGCAACAGCGACTGCTGTACCTGATCGAGCAGTTCGTCGACCGCCACGACTTCATCGCCGCCCTGCCCACCGCGCGCATAGAGCAACATATCGTTCACCATGTGGTCGAGATGCCGCAGTCCCACCAGGAGCCGGTCGACAAAACAGTCATGCTGCTGCTGTTGCAGATCGGCCTGTTTGAGCTGGGAGGCATACAACAGGGCGGTAGCCAGAGGCGTGCGCACCTGGTGTGCCAGCCTGGCGGTCATCTCGCCCATACTGGACAGGCGCTGTCCACGCGAGGCTTCCTGCTGCAGCTTGCGAATTTCGGCGGTAAGCTGATGCCGCTCGCTACGGGCGGCCGCCAGTTCCCGGTTCAGGCTGACGACCTGCTGCTGTAACACCTGGTAAGAGCCGGTGAGCTGTTCAGAGACCTGATTAAACAGCTCGAAAGCGTTCTGCAGTTGTTGTTTACTGGCAGCCGACTGACTCATAAAAAGGCGTACTCCTGAAGCTTATCAACCTGGGCTTTTGCGCCCACAGTTTAATTAGCAAGGAGTATGCCTGGAATGAATTAGGCTTTTATATCTGAAGGTTAAGAACGACGCCGAGACAATAGCGTCAAAGTCCCGACGGATTACTGGAGCGCTGCAGTCCGTATTTCCGCAGCTTTTCAACCAGCGTCGTACGGCGCATGCCCAGGCGCTTGGCGGCCTGCGCCACCACTCCGTTGGCGTCATCCAGAGCCTGGCGGATGTAACCGACTTCAAGATTACTGAGATGTTCCTTTAGATCCAGTCCACCACGCGGCAGACGGGGTTCGGACTCAAGCTGGTACTGCACCGGCTGGACTGATGCCAGCATCTCTTCACTGATCCTGGGTGTTTCCGAGACAGGTACATCGGAGCGGAATTTTTCCGGCAGATCACCGACATCAACCACGCCAAACGGAAACAGAATAGCCAGACGTTCGACCAGGTTTGCCAGTTCACGCACGTTACCCGGCCAGCTGTACTGGCACAGTGACAGCGCGGCTGCCTGAGTGAGGCGCACCGAACCGCGCTTTTCATGCTCAATACGACGGATCAGTTCGTTGATCAGCAGCGGGATGTCTTCGACGCGGTCGCGCAGCGGCGGCATCTCGATGGGAAACACGTTCAGGCGATAAAACAGATCTTCGCGGAACTTGCCTTCGATGATGGATTGCTCGAGATCGCGGTGTGTTGCGGCAATAATACGCACATCAGCCTCGATACTCTTGTTACTGCCCACCCGCTCGAAGGTGCGTTCCTGCAACACGCGCAGCAGTTTGACCTGCATGTTAAGACTCATGTCGCCTATTTCATCGAGGAACAAGGTACCCTGCTCGGCCAGCTCAAAACGTCCCTGCCGGCTGCTGATGGCACCGGTGAAAGCACCTTTTTCGTGGCCGAAGAGTTCGGATTCCAGTAAATCAGCGGGAATCGCTCCACAGTTGACGGGTACGAAGGCGTTGTCACGACGGTTGGAATAATAGTGGAGATTGCGTGCCACCACTTCTTTACCGGTACCCGATTCGCCAAGAATCAGCACATTGGCGTCCGAATTGGCAACCTGCTGTATCATTTTACGAACCGACTGCACAGCCCGGCTGGTGCCGACCAGGCTGCGGAACAGATCCACCGGCCGCTGGTTTGAGCCATCGACCTGGGTTTCGCGATAAACCTCGGCCTGATGCAGCGCACTGGTTAACTGGGTGTAGTGAACCGGCATCTCCACCCGCCCGAGGATGCAGGAACTCGGTTCAATGGCGACAGTCAGTTCTTTATTTTTTTCCGATAACAGGAAAATAGGCAGGTGCTCGTCGAAATCGTGAACTTCTTTGAGGAGTTTTTCCAGCACCTTATCGGTCGTGCAGGTGCCGATCAGTACCGCCAGGATATCCTGGGCGTCTTCAATACCCGCCTTCCAGCCGCCGCAATCAGTAACCAGTTCCGGTTCATAATTGATAAAACGTAAAACCGACGCCAGCTCGCGCCCGCGATCGGTATCGGCTTCAATAATAAGTACCTTTGGCTCGCTGACTGGCACCTGAGATCCCCCCATCGACTTGGTTTCCACTGGACAACACCACGTGGATAAAGTTAAGCACTCTTGAGGGAGAATGTCAAAATTTTGTCGTAAATTTCACCAATGCCGGGTGCCCGGCATAAGCACTTGATTATGATTTTATTTTTGACGAGCCGGCCGGGTGGCCAGGAAGGTTAGCGGCCACAGCCGAGATAAGCCGCTGACGCGGTGCGCCCCAGTTTGCTGCTGTGAATCTCGCTGCCGAGTTGATCCCGGTACTGCTCACCCAGGTCGCTGATTTTCCGGTTCAGGTGCAGAATTTCGCGGATCGCCGCCGCCACTTCAGCGGCGTGCTGTTGCTGTGCCGGTTGCTGAAAACACCGCGCCACCAGCTCGCTGCGCCTGGCTTCAATATCAGCGACCAGCCCCCACTCATGATCACCCGCTTTCGCCAGCATTTCCTGGCTGAGCAGCAGTATCTGCTGCAGCTGCTGGCTACGCTTACACGGCATCAGCTTTTCCCTTAAATCACCGGGTATCAGACGGTGGGTTGCTGTGCCGCAGCAGCCTGATCCGCGATAGCATCCCAGGCTTCCTTGATCTGTTTGAGCAGATCGGACACCTCGTCCAGCAGGGATGTATCGTTGCTGCTGTTGGCTTCGATAAGGCGACGTTCCATGTAGATATACAGGTCTTCCAGGTTGCGGGCAATTTCACCGCCCTGCTCCATGTCCAGACTGGTCTTCAAACCTTCCATAATGGAAATCGCGCTGCCGATCTGCGCCCCCTTGGGCTGAATTTCGCCGCGCTCCATGTGTCCCTTGGCAGCAGCAATCTTGCCCAGCGCACCCTCCAGTAACATCTGAATCAGGCGGTGCGGACTGGCAGCTTCTATCCTTGCCTGTACCGCATTCTGACCGTATTGATCCATCGCGTTTCGAACACCTGCAAAACTCATTACCTACTCCTTAGTTAGCGGCAAGCTGAAGAGCCGAATCATAGACCCTGTGTCCCGTCACTAGCTACTGCCCGACTGTGTCTGTATTTTCGGCAACGCCGCCAATTGTTGTGTTAAAAAGGCACTGGTACCCTGCAATTGTCCCATCAGGGTATCCAGGGTATTGAACTGATTGAGCAGACGTTGCTCCCTCAGTCCAAGACGGTATTCCATATCCGAGATTCTCTGATCGACCCTGTCAATGCGGCTGTTCAGGCCATCCTGGCGAATATCGATCAGGCCATCCGCCTGCACCAGGTTGCTGATCAGGGCATCGACCCTGAACAGGTAACCCTGATCATCGCCGGCAAACAGCTCCGCCATGCCGGTAAAATCGGTATCGATTGCACTCTGCAACGTACCGCTGTCCAGCGAAAGCTTGCCGTCACGCTGGAAGGAGACACCGATCTCGGGCAGGTAGGTGAAAGCGCCGCCCGCCGCTGAGGGTGGTGTGTTGAATACCGCCTGAATCTGGCTCTCGATGCTGCGCAGGGTATTGTCGGCTTCCAGGTCATTGCCTTCGCCCGACAGGCTGTCGATGGTGGTCTTCAACTCGTTGAAAGCGTCGACAAAGGCCTGCACAGACTCTGTGACCGATTCAGTATCACGGCTGACCTTGAGCTGGACTTCCGTACTTGTTTCCGCGACAAGATTGAGTGTAACGCCACTGATGGCGTCATCGATCGTGTTACCGGAACGGGTAACGGTATACAAACCATCGACCAGCAGCTCTGAATCCAGCTGTGCCGGGTCGTTGATATCGGCAAGGTCCAGATCCCTGCGCAGTCTGCCGGTCGCTGACAGGTCAATGGCATTGGCATTGCCGGTTTCGGCAGACGTCAGTACCAGCCGGTGGCTGCCACTGTTCTCGCTGATGATGGTCGCCGAAACGCCGGTATTGTCGGGCGCATCGTTTATCGCATCCACCAGTTGCGACAGGGTCATACCCCCCCCGTCGACAGTAAACGCGTTTCCGTTTACCGTGAAAGTCATTTTGTCACCGGCTCTACCCAGTGTAGTGGTATCGGTATCGTCAATGGCCAGCGAACCCATCTTGTGGGCTTCGGCGAGTCTGACAACCTGGATATCGATAGAACCCGTCGCCGCGCTGCTGTCAGCCGTCGCAGTAAACGCACCCTCATCAGAGGACACCGCTTGGTAGACTTCAAAAGCGTCCACCGTCTTGAGATCACCGAGTGCCGACTGGAACGTGCTCAGGGCACTGTTCAGCTGACCGAAGGCACTGAGCTGTACCTGGAGATCATTTTTACTGCTTTCCAGGCGATTCAGCGGCCGGCGTTCAATCTCCATCAACTGATTGACGATGGAATTGACGTCCAGTCCGGAACCGACACCGGGTGCGCTAATCATGCTCTAACCTCACCTGAATGAAACGGACACCCGCTATGAAGCAAAAGCGGTGCCAGCTCATGCCTGTTCACTGAGAATCAAACTTTCGGGTGAATCCAGATTCTTGGCAATACGCAGCGTTTCTTCTGACGGAATCTGCCTGATCACTTCTTGTGTTTCAGAATCAACGACTTTGACCACCAGTCGGTCGCTGTCCTCGTCAATACTGAACAACAGGTCACGTTGGAAGCTCTGCACAAAATCGCTGATCTGACTCACTGCCGACTCGACCCGCTCAACTTCCGGGCGATCCTCTGTCGGTTCCGGCCGGGTTGGCGGCAGATCCTCTCCGCGTGCGGCGGATTCCTTCCGCTCCGGTGATTCCGCCTTCTGCGCTTTCGGTGTTTGCGAGGCTTGCTGCATTCCCTGCAGGCGAGCAGCTTCCAGACCTGGCACAGATGTAGTGTAATTCGATGACATCATTCACCTACCTGTTAAAAGCGAAAGGGTGGAGCATCCCTGCAACCACCCTTCCCTGGGTCCGAACTACAGCTGTGGTGCCTACTGCAGTAACGACAGCGCGGTCTGCGGCAGCGTGTTGGCCTGCGCCAGCATGGCAACGCCGGCCTGCTGCAGAATCTGCGCCCGGGTCAGATTGGCCGTTTCCGCCGCGAAATCGGCATCCTGGATACGGCTGCGCGCAGCGGAGAGGTTCTCGGAGTAGGTCGTCAGGTTGACCACCACCGACTCGAAACGGTTCTGCACGGCACCGAAGGTGGCACGCGATGTCGAAACGAAGTCGATACCGGTTGCAGAAGCATCCATATCACTAATGGCAGAAAAAGCGGCACCCGAGGTACTGACGTCGATGGTATCGGTTGCAGTCAGGTCGGCTGCGTAACCTTCGATACCGGTCAGATCCAGACCGGAAACGGCAATCTGGTGATCCGCAGTGCCGTCCTGGCCGATCTGGAAAGTCAGGGATCCGCCGTTACCGTCCAACAGGGTCTTACCGTTAAATTCTGTGACGGTAACAATACGCGAAATTTCCTGGGTCAGCTGATCGACCTCGGCCTGCAGACCGCTGCGGTCTTCGACGGTAGCGTTAGCGGACTGTACGGCGATTTCGCGGATACGCTGCATGGCATTCTGGATCTGGTCCATGGCGCCTTCACCGGTTTGAGCCAGCGAGATACCGTCCTGAGCATTACGCACCGCCTGATTGATGCCGCGGATATCGGCCGTCATTTTCTGAATACTGAACAGACCGGCAGCGTCGTCCTTTGCGGTGTTGACGCGCAGACCGGAAGACAGACGGCGCAGTGAAGTTTCCAGGGAGCCCTGCGAAGAACTCAGGTTGCGCTGTGCGTTCAGAGACGCAATATTGGTATTGATGGTTAATGCCATGATAGACACTCCTAAACTTTTGAGGCGGATTGCCGCGCGAGTCGGTCTTAATCAACGCCTGTTATCAATAGCGGATATACCATCGCTCTGGTATTCACCGCTTCCGTCTAGGTTAGCGTGCGTGGCAGAGGAAACTTTAGGTTGGAACGGCATTTTTTTGACATTTTTTAATTGTTTTATTTCAAATAGTTGGCGGACCATAACACGATGGAACGAGTGAAACGGCACACCTCCAGTCCGTCAAAGCCCTGCCGCCCTGCCGCGCGTGCTGTGACGCTGTCGGGAATCACTGGCCGGGTCCAGTGCCGCCAGCCAGTCATGCAGATGTTGCTGCAACAGCCAGTTTTCGCGAACCCAGTCACGCAGCACATCGCCCTCCCGCCGGCTGGCGTCCAGATCATGAATGCGTTCGCGGATCGCCTTGATCCAGGCGCGCGCCTGGTTGTGCACACGACAGACCGGCCCTTCACGATAGGGGGCGATATCGCTGGCAATGACCGGCCAGCCCAGTGCACCGTATTCCAGCAGGCGCAGATTGCTCTTGCATTCATTGAAGCGATTATGCTCCAGCGGTGCAACGGCGAGATCCAGATTGAGCGCCGCCAGCTTCTGCGGATATTTTCCGAATGTGACCGGATCATGTATCTCCTTTGCATGGGGCTGTAGAAACTCCGGACACATGCCAAAGAAGACCCAGTCGACTTCGTCTGCAGTCTGGCGCACAACCTCTTCAAGAATTTCCAGGTCTCCCAGGTGCTGCTGTGCGCCCGCCCAGCCGACCCGCGGTTTCTGCGCTACGCCTCGCCGTGATTGCAAGCCACCCCAGACCGATGCGTCCAGGTGATTGGGTAGCACCCGGATATCATCGGCCATACTGCTTAGCTCGTCGGCCAGTGCTTGCGTTGTGACAACCACCCGGTCGGCGATTCCCAGACATCTGCGCAGCCGCTTCTTAACGTCTTTGTAGATGGTCTTGGAGAAGGGGTTTTTCGGCGGCATGGCGTATATCAGGTCGTCCTGACCAAAGACAATAAAGGTCTGATTCACCCGTTTGAAGGCTTCCATGGCATCCATATAAGAATCGTGCATGGTGTTATGCATCAACAGACTGTCGACCTGTAAACGCTCCAGTTCCGCCAGACTCGGCAATGGCACTGGATGTTTTGAAAAAGGAAGAATCAGACTGTCCGTAATCCCCTCGCCATGCATGACCTGCAACGGCTGCTGGATGCGGAATTCCCAGGAGCCCATCGAACCGGCCCCAAGACCGACGACACGATGCAGGGAATCGTTGTTGTGCGTCAGCTGCGGTGAAAAGCTGTCATCCACAGAAAACCGTTCACCGGCCAGGGACAGATTCGGATTGTATGCGGGGTCATGGGCCAGCCTGGCAAGCCTGTGCGCACACACGGCTTCGGATTCACGGGTAACGACTTCATCGATATTCTCACCGTCCAGTGCTGCCTGATCTCCTCCCAGGTACAACAGCGTTGAATGTGGCGTCCAGATTATCTTTCCGCCAGCTGCGCGGACCCGCAAGCAATAATCAACGGCCTGGTAGAGCGGTATCTTCAGGTCCCCAGTACCCTCCTCCAGCAATGCCAGCATCGACTTGCGCACCAGCATACAGCCAGCTGAAACCGCCGACACTTCCTGGGCGACCTGAGCACGTCCCATGTACCCCGGCTCATCCAGAGACAGACCGCCAAATGCCACCATCCCGACAGAACAGGGGCCTGCGCCGAGAATGAGTCCACCACCAACGATTTTGTTGTCCGATGAAATCAGGCGTGGCGCGACCAGCGCGACGTCTTTATTCTGTAACTGCACCACCAGCCGATCAAGCCATTGCGGCTGAATGGCGATACTGGCGGGGCTCATCAGCAAAACGTACTCCTTATCAGACTCACGCACCAATTCAAGCAGCTTCTGCCATTGCGACTCGGTTTTTGAATAGGACCTTACATCGCAACATTGCTTCGACAGGAGTTCCGCCGGCAGTTTCACGTCTTCACGAATCAGCAGACGCAGCCGGAAGTCCGGGTAATCTGTCATAGACGACAGACGGTCCAGAAACAGGCCCAGTGACTCGGGTCTGCCACTCACAGGAACAACAATATCAACGGGTGGTCTGTCATTGCCGTGATAATCGATAAAATGGCTGCCGGACACGGCCCCTGGCTGAACATCCGCCGCTACGGCACAGCGTTGCAGATGTGCCACGACACACTGACGCTGATGTTCCGCGATGGCCTGCTCATTGTGGGCGAGCTGGAAACGATCCGGCTGGTGTAACAGCACATCCGGGATATGACCGATCACCTCCGCGCCGAATTGTTCGGCGAACCGGAACACAATGTCATAGGCTTCGGTGCCAGGATCCTGCGAATAGCCGCCGGCGGCGATGAGCGCTTCACGTTCGAGCAGCAGGAATCGCCCCATGTAAGGCATGGCGCGCAACAGTTCAAGGTTGAACTCCGGCTTGAACAGGGGATCGTAGCGCTCGCCGCCAGAACCGATGCGGTCTTCATCCATGTACACCAGTCGCCACTCCGGGTGCTGGTGCAGAGAATCGACATGCCTGTACAGCAAATGCGATTCCAGCTTGCAGCCGACATCAAGCAGCCCGATCCAGTCGGCAGCCGATTCCACGGCAACGGCATTCACCGCCTGCATCAGATCTTCCCCAACCTGACGCCACTCCAACATATCCATGTCTTCAAATACGGGATCCGGACAAGGCGAACAGGAAACCACACTCAGGCCCCAACCGCCGTACAATTGTGCATCGAGTGTGTCCAGTGTATCCGCCAGCGCTTCTTCCTGTCCTGAGCGGTGCGTCATAATCAGATGAACGGAAGGCTGTATCGTCCAATCGGTCATCATGTGTTTGCTGATGCGCGCAATATCCCTGTCAGCTAACGCATGCCTGAGCTGCCACTTCTGATAGCTGTTTTCAGCTGTCGCCTGAACAGATGCGGCGTCTGCGCCAGACGCTGTTTCCGCGCCGATGGTGTCGGAATTGTCGCCGGCGGAGATCCAGCTATCGATATTGCTGGTCAGCGTCCGCACAACTGTCTCCCGCTCCGCGAGCAATTCTTCTGCCAGGCCTTTTCCATGCCGGGCATAGATCCTGCGGTAGGCATCCGCTGTATCTGCGAGCCTGATTCGTGAAACATTGTCAACCTGATCTACGCGATGCCTGACCTCGACGGTCGTCTTCTCGATGTGATGAAAGTCGTACCGTTCCGAGAGACGGAGCAGAAACTCCCAGTCCTCATAACACGACAGTGAGCTGTCAAACAGGCCGACCGCATCTACACAAACCCGCCTGTGAGCCCAGGTGTTAATCGGGATATAGTTGTTTACCAGAAGACGTTCACGTGAATAGTCATGGTGTGCGTACGGGTTTGACCTGTCCACTTCCTCGCCAGAACCATCAACGAGTCTTTCCTTAACCACCACAGCATCCGTATAGACAAAGTCATGTTCCTGCCCCGACAGCCCCCGGACTACCGTTTCCAGATGATGGGGCAGGTAGACATCGTCATCGTCCAGGTAACAGATAATCTCGCCTTTCGCCGCTGTCAACGCCGTATTTCTCGCTACCGCCTGCGCCTGTGAACGGTCGAAATCGATACAGCGAATTCGATCGCACGCATCCCTGCCAGCAGTCACCGCGTGGATACTTTCACCGCCGTCATTGACTACAATCAGCTCCCAGTTGCTGTAAGTCTGTGCGAGCACCGAATCCAGCGCACGCCCCAGCAGTGGCAAACGGTCTTTTGTCGGCATGATGATACTGATCAGCGGCGCTGCTGCGTGTTCCCCCTGCCCGACATCGGCAAGCGGATCGGCCGCAACCAGATAACCCGGGCTGAGGGCCGGACGCTGCCCCCACGCATCCGGCCAGTTACGCTGTCTCGCGGCTTCCGATTCCGTGGCTCCCGCAGCGGGAAACGCATGCTCAAGGCTGCCGGACGACAACAGGTACAGGCCAAGCACCTCCGGTATATGCCTGAAGGTTTCAGCAGTTGCCATACGCAACCAGAAATCATAGTCTCCGGCCACCGTCATCTGCGCATCGAAGTCGCCGTACTTTTCATGCACCGACCGGCGCCACATCGGCTGTGGGCCGATATAGCAGACCGCAAACAGATGGCGTGCATCGAATTCCGGCCAGCGAAACACCCCCTCAACGGGCGCCTGCCCAAACCCTGCATTGGGGATACGCGTCACCGCCGAGTCCGCGTACACCAGGGAGACATCCGGGTACATCTCCAGCTCGGCGACCATACGCTCATAAGCGTCCGTCCGATGCCTGTCATCGGTATTGGCGTTGCTGAGATATCTACCCCGCGCCACGGCAATCGCCCGGTTCCAGGCGGCGTAAATCGTCTCGCGTGTATCCGTGCGGAGATATCGAATGTTTGGGTATTCCTTCTGATACCTTTCCACCACCCCCCGTTCAGTCTGCTGCGAGCCGCTGTCGACAACAATGACTTCGAGTCGGTCGGCGATGGTCTGAGACATGAGATCCTGCAGGCAACCCGCCAGATAGGTCTCACTGTTGTAAGTGGAAACAACAGCAGTCACCAGAATTCCGTCGTTTTCTCCCCGGGCCACGCCGCCTGGTTTATCACCCCGTTGGGGTTTGCAGGACACGCTCACCTGATCGGCGATCATGATAATCGGTGCCCTTTCAGGCGGCTTCCGCTGAGACTTTTTAAAACGCCTGATTTCCTTGTCCAGCTCTTTCAGCGCCTCTATACGGTACCGTTGCAGGCCGCCGTCTGTTTTCTGGCCACTGTGTTGCCGGAAACAGCCCAGCAGCATATCGGTGGTATACAAACGGGAGTGCCTGAAAAATCGCATCCATAACTCCAGATCCCCGGCCATCTTCAGGCTTGTCTTGAGCCTGCCCCCCGCCTTCTCCCACAGTGAACGCCGCCAGAACGTCCCTTCCTGCTGAATGTATTTGGGGTAGTCATATTTCCTGGCAAGATAATATTCTCGGCTGTATACCGGTGGAGGAGAACACACCCAGCTGAGCTGCCCTTTTTCATTCATGACACTTGGCGTGCCGGTCACCCAGTCGACTTCTTTAAACTGTGTGAATATTGACGCGGCAGCATTCAGTGAATTCGGGTGCAGCTTGTCGTCCGAGTTAATCCAGGTCATGATGTCCCCGGTACTCCTGCGCAGACCGGTTTCTACTGCCCAGTACTGC
>Ga0316198_10000405_pt1 | contig 22434 bp, 18 predicted proteins | sample OudBieAanoxic_MG_FD_204935 | JGI IMG/M metagenome (GOLD analysis project Ga0316198, IMG submission 204935) | Coastal sediment microbial communities from Oude Bieten Haven, Netherlands - site A anoxic | ecosystem: Environmental > Aquatic > Marine > Coastal > Sediment | place: Netherlands...
TCTAGGTGGAAGGCTTCATCCAGGTCAACTGCGGAAATAAATTGGCCGTTGTTCAAAACAACCATCCGTTCAACATAGTTCTTTAGCTCTCTCACGTTCCCAGGCCATGCATAAGCCATCATTACACTTATGGCTTCTTCAGATATTCCCTTGATGGATTGTTTTTTTTGAGATTCCAGTTGACTGATAAAATATGAAATCAGCAGCGGAATATCCGAGCGGCGCTTTTTTAGGGGTGGCAGCATGATGGGAATAACACATAGCCGGTAGTATAAATCTTCCCTAAATTCTCCTTTTTCGACCTTTTCTTTAAGATTTTGGTGAGTTGCGGCAATGACACGGGTATCAACACGGATGGTTTTACAACCACCAACACGTTCAAACTCATTCTCTTCCAAAACCCTTAGCAATTTTACCTGCAGGTCTGCACTCATATCCCCGATTTCATCCAGGAAGATGGTCCCGCCATCGGCCAATTCAAACTTTCCGGGTTTTGCTGCGGTGGCACCCGTAAAAGCTCCCCGTTCATGTCCAAATAATTCGCTTTCTAACAAGTTTTCGGGGATAGCCCCGCAGTTAATCGTGACAAATGGTTTCTTGCTTCGATGAGACTGATGATGAATAGCTTTAGTGACCAGACCCTTTCCCGTGCCAGTCTCTCCGTTGATCAAGATGATACTGTCACTGCCAGCAACTTTCTCAATGATGCTGAAAATCTTACGGATTTCATCGCTTTCTCCAATGATACCGAAATAGTCTGACCGCGTTTTTGGCTCGCCTTTCGATGCCTTATTAATCAAACGGATACACTCATGCTCTGGCTCAGTGTGAGTATAGGCGAGATTGTGCATGGGCTATCCTCCTAAATTAATTCATAACGATCAACCAACTGAAGCAAAAAACTGGATCAAACGATACCAATATCAATCTATTTTTAGGCAAGCTAAATATTCAATATCCATGCCAAATAAAAAAAACGAGACAGAAAAAACAACCTGTGATTTTTTTAACACCTTGAATAAATAGTATTATATGAAGGTAAAAACACGAGTTGAACGAATATTAGGGAGAGAATATACGGGTTGAAGTGTGAGATTTTTATTACGATAGCAGTAATTGCTGTTACAATAATTGTAAATACACTACCCCATTACCAGACCCGCAATAGAAAGCATTCATCTGGCCGAAGCGGTACAAACGAATTTGGTGGAATCAAATGGCTATAATTTATTCTCCATAGAAATCAAAGTTATCGTCTCCACATATTTTGATCCCTCTGCATCTAATATAAACAACGTTACATCGGATGCTTAGATGGAGAGGAGCCGTTAAGGCCGGCGGCGATATTCCGGTTAATATTAATGATGGTATCTATTTTTTCAGGTGAGGGATAAGCCAATACCTCGAAAATTCGTTTATCGACAAAGGCCGCCAAGGCCAGCAAATCCATCCGTAACTTTCTGGGCATAGGATGATCTTCCCGCATTAGTTCGGTCTGGAGAATACTCCAAATCTGCTGGTTGAAGACGAGGGCATCTTCCAGCACTTCATCCCGATTATCCGCATCCCAATTATCCTGACAGGCTTTAAGCTTGAGGGCCCCCTTCATCAGAACCCGCGACTCCGTTTCGCGGCCCGAAATGACAGATCTTTCAGCATCCTGGTATGTTTTTGCCACATTGTTATACACTTTTCAGGACCTCCTGCTCGTATTCAATCAGTTTTTGGGTAAGTTTGAGCGCTTTATAGTATTGGTCTGCCAAAATTTTTCCGCTGATTGCATCGATCAAATTCAACGTACTGGGTGCAGCACTTATAAGTTCCCGGACCAGTTGCCAGTAATTGTTGTGATAGGTTTTTATGTTTTTTCTATCGATGTACATCAGTTGGATAACCAGATAGATTCGACGGCAGGGGGTATTGGCGCTCTTTTCCGTCATGATATCCTTCTGGCGTAAAACCGGCACTTTGTTTGCAATCATCAAATTGGTTTTGTCTTTGCCGTTGGTAATCACCGCACCGGCAATGATGATTTTTTCAAGGGGTTTTAATGTAATTTTTAGGGCCATTGCCTTTGTAAATCCTTGTTTAATTTTGGCGTTCGTTGCCTGTCATCCCTTTTCAGACAAATGATCTCCGCATTAGATCACCAGCACTAACCCGTTATGGCCATCCATCAAACCTCATGGCGCTGGGCACATATCTATAGCAAACCGGCCACCTGCGAGCGGTTTGTATACATCGGCCCAGTAGTCACAAGCGATAGCCCTTCTTTCAGGTTGCGGCTGAGACTTTCCGCACCCGAACCCGAATCATCACCGAATCCATCTAACCCTGCATTGGCCATGACGTTTTCCCCATACGGATGGTGTTTATGCAACATCTGTTTTATCCGGGCGGCCTTGGCGAAAACCCCTTCGCGTTTGTCCACTATCTTCATATTGGCATCACGAATTTGACCCAGCACCGCATGTATTTCTTTATCCGTAGCATTGTTCGGCAGTCCCGGGATAGTCAAATCTTCTTTGGGTGTAAGAATCTGCTCAGGGTCGACATCGTTTTCAGGTAATGGTAAGTCCTCTGTGGAAAATTTCGGCTGAAAGGATATGTTTGGCAAATAATCACTCTTGACCGGCGGAATCGTCAACCTGTCAATCATTTTCCGGTATGAGTTAAAACTCCTGAGCAATTTTACTCTTTCTTCACTTCCGGCTGGAAAGGGTGGATAGGTTTTCACGATTTTCTGTAACTTGCGTTCAGCCTTGTCCAGAAGATTTTGAATATCCCCTAACGCCTTGTCGTCAGCGTGGATGGATTTAGCGATGGTATTGGTGCGCTGGTGAAAATTTCGGAAATTATTTTGAGTCGCGTACCCTTGTTTTGCCCCGGACAACCCGGGGGTTATCCGATCGAGATCGGCCGTTTTTGCCGGCTCAGTGCTTCTCTGCAGACCCTCCGGCGCTTTTTTTGGCCCCTTGGAAAGAAGGGAAATTGTGGCAACATCGATTGTAGGTGTCATCATGTCAGCACCTCTTTAAATGTAACTGTAGTAGAGGGAGAGTGCTCCCCCTCTACTTGGCATTATACGCTTCTTGTACCGTGCCACCACCTAAGTCGTGACCTTAAAACAACCTGAGCACGCCCTGGGCCGAGGCAGAAGCCATGCTTAAGGAGCTAAGTGCCAGTTGTTGCTGCGTCTGGAGCATCAGCATATTGGCAGCCTCTTCATTCATATCGGCCAGGGTCAGTTTGTCCGCGCCATCGTTCAAGGTGTTAATCATGTTGGCGGTATAATCATCCCGAATGGTGATTGTGCTCAACTGGTTCGAGAGGGTCTGCGAGTTGGTTCGCAGGACGGATCTGGCCGCATCCAACTCACCGATTGCCGTGTCAATTTCAGCGCTCCCAACGCTCCAATCAGTACCAGCAGTAATTGCCAAATCACCGGCCACGGTCGCATCAAATCCGACTACCGATATACTTGATGTGGCATCCTCATCGAAATCAACCGTTAAAGTATCACCAGCGAGAAGATTGGTCCCTTTATAGCCGGAGTCTTCTGAAAGAAAATCAATCTGATCAAGTAAATCATTGAACTGAGCCATCAAGCTTGCCCGTTCGGTGTCATCAGACGATGCCTGGGCGCTTTGGGCCAAGGATTTGGCTGAAGCAACCAAATCGGTAATGGCCTTTATACCGGCATCGGCCGCCTTGATTGTCTGAATCCCTTCTCCCATCTGATCTTTTAATGCCGAGAGATCGTTGGCGCGCTGGGAGTGCGCTTGGGCGGCGAAAAAGCTAATGGGATCGTCCAGCGCACTGTTCACCTTCTTACCGGTGGACAATCGGTTCTGGGTTCGGTTTAGCAAGCTCGAACTCATTTGCAGACTGTAAAGTGTGCTCCGCATTCCTGACGTTAATGAAATTCCTGTAGACATGATTGGTCTCCTTTTCTAGGGTAGTTGTTTCCGGTTTTCTTACCGGAAAGTGTTTGAATCTGCCGATCTGTTCGGCACTCTCTATTCCATTTAGTGTTTATTTTGGCTGACTTTGGTTTTTCACCCCCTTTCACATTTTTTTCATCGTTATTTATGCTTTTCGTCCAGTCCGGCCGAAACTTTAGCTTTTTTTTAGCTCGCTATTCATAGAAAACTTAGGATCCAATCACACTTGTCCAGGAGTCAACCGATTTTTGATTTTCCGGGGATTAGATCGGTTAACGCGATGACCTAATTTTAGCCCTTGAACAGCTAATTAGGTGTGGGGGGTATCGTAAAGGACCGTATTTTTGCGAAGCTGACAATCAGGAGTGAACCGAAACAGCGTTGCTATGAATTTAGTCCCAATAGTAAATTCCCACCTCATCCGTATCCAGGTTCTCAAATTCAATTTCTTTAAAATCAGATTAAGCAAATGCCACCCGGGGCCGATATTAAAAAAAGGCAATATATCTCAACAAGCCTTATTGATAAATCGATAGATAGACGGAATACGGTTACCTTATTAATGATGTTGAATCATCTTGCCACAGAAAAAAAAGTGCAAATTGGGAACCTTAAAAATACGAAGGGTTCCTCTATGGACAGCCTCGATTTCCGGGGTCGATCGCTTCGCGGAGAAGATTTAAAAAACGCAGATCTTTCTGGCGCAAACTTAGCCGGCGTTGATCTAACCGGAGCTGATTTTACAAATGCACGGTTGTTTCGAACCAATCTGAAAGGAGTTCGTCTCAAAAACGCAAAACTGGACGGCGCCGAATTGGCTGGTGCAAATTTAGCCGAAGCGGATATGGTTAACATCAGCGCCCGCAACGCCAGTTTCGGGATGGCCAACTTGGAAAATGCAAACTTATTTAATGCCAAGATGGAAAACACCACCTTATCGCTTGCCAGCTTAATCGGGGCGGATTTAAAGGCTGCCTCGCTCAACGGCGCCAGGTTAAGGGAGGCCAAGCTAAAAGGTGCGGATTTCACCAATGCGCACCTCAAGGGCGCAGATATGTCCCTCTGCGACGTCAGTGAAGCCTGTTTTAACAATGCCGACATGAGAAGCGCCAGACTCCGGGCATTAAAAGGATTCCGCAGTGCGAGCTGGATCGGGGTTGATATTAGAGATGTTAATTTTGCCGGAGCATATCTGATGCGGCGGTATATCCTTGATCAGAACTTTCTGTATGAATTCAGGCGTCGAAACAGGCTCACTGCTATTTTTTACAATATCTGGTGGATCACCAGTGATTGCGGTCGCAGCGTTGCCAGGTGGTGCTTTTGGACCTTCCTCCTGGCCTTTCTCTTCGGCCTGGCATACATGTTCGTGGACGTGGACTATGGAGAGTTCAGGACATGGCTCTCTCCCTTTTATTACAGTGTGGTCACCATGACCAGCCTTGGGTATGGTGACATTGTTCCGGCCTCCGCCAGCGCCCAAATGATCGCGATGACGGAGGTAATCACCGGGTACGTGATGTTAGGCGGACTTCTTTCAATTTTCGCGAATAAAATGTCTAGACGGGCTGATTAAGAGATGCTGAATATATTTAAAAAAAAAAGAAACAGGGTGTCGGATAATCTTAAAAATCTGATCGACGGTTTCGAGCTGCCGAGTTTTTCCGCAACAACAATGAATGTGTTGGGCATGTTAAGAGACCCCGACATCTCTATGGGCGATATCGCGAAAACCGTCCAGGTGGATCCTGGAATGAACGTAAATGCACTAAGGATGGTAAATTCAGCGGCCTTTGGCCTCTCAACGAAAATAAGTAACATCCGGCACGCCGTAACCCTTTTGGGAAAATCAAGATTAGAGGCCATTGTTCTCTCTCTCGCTATTAAGGACTCAATACCATCCATGGGCAATGCCGGCTACGACATGAGTAGCTTCTGGCTCGCCTCTGCCCGGCGCGCATCCCTGGCCCGGGAACTGGCTCGACATCTGCATCCGCAAACACAGTCAGAGGCTTTCACCGCCGGCCTTTTACAGGACATGGCGGTTCCCTTTTTAGCCAAGTTCAAAGGGAATCAGTATGGGAAGCTTCTGAGCAACTGGCATGAGGAGGATTCTGCCAAGCTTGAGGTACTTGAAAAAGAATCCTTAGGGTTTGACCATCAACGAATAGGCTCGCTAGTGGCCGAGCAATGGAAATTGCCGCAATACCTGATAGAAGCCATCGCCAGCCACCATGTTGACCTAAGCACATTGGAAGTCGAACCGGCTATTAAAATCGTATCGCTTTTGAAAAACAGCAACGATTCCAATGGAACGAAAAAGTTGATCCATGTATGTGAGACCCAGTTCGGGTTTTCAAATAACCAGATATCGGAAATTATCGAGAGGACGTTCGAAGATGCCGAAGAATTCTCAGCGATGTTAAATTGATACCTTAACCCAAACCATCGCGTCATCCATCCCGCATACAAGGGCTGGGCTACTAAAACAAATATAGACAAAATTATGGACATCACCGCTACCCTCCAGACGCTCATACCCCCTCAACAAAAACAGGAGTCTTTTAATTTCAAGGAAATGGCAAATGGTACCAAGCTAACCGGGAGGGTAATTCAGTCGGATGCGGATGGGATGGTGGTACTGGATTTTGGGAACTTTCGGGCGATTGCTAAAATTGCTTTTGCTGTGGACAAAGGTCAAATACTGAATTTCAATTTGGTTAAGACCGATGATCACATCACTTTGAAGGTAAGTTTACCCGAGATTGCGAAACCTTCCGGTATGCACATACCGAAATTGGCCCCGTCGAACTCAACAATTGCAAGGTTTGAAATCATATCAGACACGATTTATAAAGAATTGCTTTCCGATATCCAAACAATTTTATTAAAAAATATGAATTTGCCGGAAGGAGAGAAAATCCCCTCCAACATTCAACAGTCCCTTGAAAAACTGGATGCGTTCTTTGCACCCATGGCCATGGGAAAAGGTGTATTTAAACTGATTTCACAACTCAAGGCATTTGTGGAAGATTCCGGTGTCTTTTTCGAAAAGAAGATAGAACGGGCCATTACCAACTTGATGCATACTTCCCTAAAGGCCTCAGCCAAAAATTTGAGTTTGGCACCTGATATAAAACAGATCATTTCGGAAGATTTAAAACCGGACCTTCTTATTTTAAGAACATACCTTGCCGATCTAAAAGTGACAGCCAAAGGGATGGATCAAAAAGGGTTGCAACGGATACAGGGAGCCCTAGATCAGCTCCTCGCAAATGTATCTCAACAACAAGAGATATCCATAAACAGGCCCAATGATCCAGATGCGGTACAGGTTTTTTCCTATACCCTTCCTTTTCAGGACAAAGACCAGCAAGCCCGGTTTAAAGTATATTATCCCAGGAAAAAGTCAGGGGAAAAAGCGGGGTCGCATCGTGTATCACTTCTTTTAAAGCTGGATCGGCTTGGAACGGTTAGAGCTGATCTCATCCCAGTCAATAAGGATTTAAACATCACATTTTTTGTTCAAAACGAAGAAACGCGCCAAGCTATTGAAGCCAACTATGAGGTACTGACAGACACTTTGGATCCGATTTTTAAAAATCTGTTTCTTAAAGCAATGGTATCGGCAAACAAAATTGATCGGTTTGATACCGAAGATTATAATTTGGCAAGTAACCAGCAGATCGATATCAGAGCCTGACGATGAAACCACCTAAAAAAGCTGTCGCGATTAAATATGACCAAAACCTGGATCGAGCGCCACGGGTAGTGGCCAAAGGGAAGAGCCTATTGGCCGAGAAAATAATTGCCGTGGCACGGGAAAATGACATCCCGTTGATCGAGGACCAAAACCTGGCTCAAGTACTGGAGGCACTAGATCTGGAGACTGAAATTCCACCTGAACTGTATCGCGCCGTGGCCGAGGTGCTTGCGTTCATCTATCGACTCAATCACCAGTTCTGACATAGACTGCTTATTCTAATATTATCTCATTTTCGTTTACGATTCTGTTACATACGGTCCCGCACTCATTATTATAACCTAAATTGAGCGATTTTTTAATACCCACTTGCATTCGATTACCCAATTTAGGCGCTCATTCTAAGGGCGTAAACATCTTTTTATGGGTAAAATCTTTCACAATTTTCGCAAGAGTATGTAATTAATTTCATAGAAATATTTAAATTTTTGACTACCCAGCTCCCTTTCAATCAAGTTAACCCTTTGATATTTTTGTTAATAAATAAATTTCAAGCGATTGGCCTAATATTTGCTGGTAATATAATTGATAATTTTATATGATTTTGAGGGGCCATTCAAAGGTCTCGTATTAAATATTCTATCCACTAATGACAAGGCGTTTCATTAAATAGCGCCCATCCATCAATTGCTTTTTAAAAGATGGACACCTGGTGACGTTTCCAATTCAGAAATGAGGATTTTTGTCCAAGGTCGAGGAAATAAATGAATTGCACAGAGGCGGTCCGTGATACAAAGCACAAGCGATCTTGCCGATTGACACCGGGATGGGGCTAAAAGACTATTTATAGATGGAAACTTATTAAAATGACCGGTCCATAACGTAATCATTTTCGGATATTCAGATGCAAATTGATTCAGTTACTTACCAGCAATTAGTGATTGCAAAATGGACAAATGAAGACAGCCTGGTAAATGCCGAATTAACCTCTTCAACAAATACGACTTCTGACCGCCAGGGCGTCATCGACATCCAAGAATATGAAGTAGTACCTTCCAAACCGCTTGAACCGATAGAGAAAGATTCTTTTCAAGAACTGAAATTTTTACATACGGGATTAACCTCTAATGTTAGTTTGATACACACCCGTGTTGCTGAAATGTATCAAAAACACGTTATTACTTCGCTCGCTAATAGTGGGAGACAAATAGATATTTTTATTTAGTTATCCGATCGCAAATAGCAGTAAAAAACGACCCTCCTTCTTTTTCCGATACGAGGTTTCGATTCTGGTCTAACACCTCTGGATATGTTCAAAAGTGAAAACCTGAATACCATGGTTTCCAGATGTGGTAACGCTGTGCAACGATTATTACCTGCAAGCTGAATAGCTTGAGAGAGACGACTCATTTCCCATTGGAGATATGACCAGACCATTGAATCTTTTTTCAAGACCGGTTATATTGAATTGACATCATGACACCCGTGGACTCTGTAGGGAGGAAAAACTATGAATAAATGGCATACTCAAAATAAGATATCGATAACCATTATCATTTTAATCATCCCTCTTCTCTTACCGGCTATCGTTTTTTGTGGTGATATTAGTGATCATCATCATGCTCCCTTTGGAATTTACATAAATCTCTCTGATGAGTTCTACCGAGCATTAAATGAAGACAACCAAAATAATAAAATCTATTCCAACCAGAAGTCTGATGAATATCTTAGGCAAATTGCGGTATCATCGAGATTCGTGGTAGAAAGTAACCTCCAAATTCTAAAACAGCAGGAAGAAATTATTCAACTCTTAAAAGACATCAAAATAGCGAATAAAAAGTAGCAAATGGCTATTACGGCCTGAAGCGAAAAGTGCATGGCCCGATGTTCGTGGTCGATAATAAAAATTAAATTTCTCTATGCTATTATATATCTACGGGAAAGCGAGAAGGTTAATTTATAGCATTATTTCTTGCGGATTCCGATTTAATTGCCGAACTGATTTTTTCAATCGTATAAGGCTTTTTGATATATTGTCCGGCCCCTAGCCGTTGCGCCTCTTTGACCCGGTCTGTCTCCGAATAACCGCTTGCAATGACAGCTTTTTGGTTCGGGTGCAGATTTAAAATTTGTTTATAGGTTTCAAGTCCGTCCATTCCGGGATCCATAATCATATCTAAAATCATCAAATCGACCCTACTTTTTTTCAAATATTCAACCGCTGCTTCTCCACAGGATACGGTTTTCACAGAATACCCGAGTTGGCTAAGAATCGATGAGGCGATCTGGCATTGTTCCCCAACATCATCAACCAGTAAAATTGATTCCCCGTTTCCAAAATAATCTTCGATTGCATAATTGGTTTTAACTTTACTCAGTTCATCGTGAGTGATAGGAAAATACAGCTCAAATCGCGTACCATTGCCCTCAACACTTTCGATATCGATATAGCCCTTATGATCTTTGACCGTTCCCCATACCACCGTCATGCCTAATCCGGTACCACTCCTGCCCATTATTTTTTTGTATAAAAAGGCTCAAATATGCAATGAATCTCGTTAGAAGAGATTCCGATGCCGGTGTCGGAGACCGCAAGAAGGGTGTAATCGCCTTCCTGAACTTCATCGCAACCAGGCCCAAAGCATATTGTTTGGCAGCTCCGATACTTTCAGACGATACAGTAAAGCGACCGGCTTCCCTGGCAATATTGGGGTTGCCGGTTTTGGTAACAATGAATTCATTAAACCGGTCGGTTTGATTCTGGTTGAACCAATGGCCGGCATCTTCCACTTCATAACTCCTGATACCTGCATATGCTAAAAGGGAATCAATATCGACATCAGGATAATATCTTTTAAGAAACTCTAAATAGGTAATTATGATTCGGCTGCTATACAGCGGAGTATTGTCATCAATTTGAACATCGATATTTCTGTTTTGGTTGGAATTTATCCGGATTCATTCCTTAAAACAGGATGTGTTAATCACAGTATAGATTTCGGCAATTTTTTGAAAATCTTGATTAAATTTTACGAAAACACCAGAGGACGAACCCAGACAGGTTGGGGCGATTTCCGCTTTACAACACGAACATTCTGGTGTTTGAGATTTTTTTTGCCATATTATCAACATTTTTTAACACTACCATCCCACTACTTTCCAATATATTTCCAGGATGGCGATATAACCAATTAATTTATAAGTATAAAATTTACTTTTGGGTTTTTAGGGATTTGGGGTTGGATCCCTTCGAGCAAAACCCTTTTGGATCAGTCTTTTCGGTTGTGAAAGACGACTCTTTTTTCAAGGCAGAACGGCTCTCGCCCAAGTAATGGGGAAATCCTTCCCATACACAAGATCAGATAATGGGTAAGACGGTTCAAGGGTTAAAAATAAGTCCCCGAAAGCAAAGCTTGACTTCCGCTCACATTCCCTTTTATTTTTGGTTTTAATTTTTATTAAAAGTTTGGGTTAGTGCCAATCCAATAATTGCTTTTATCAAAAATGGGCACCTTGTGACGTTTCAAACTCAGAAATGAGGATTTTTGTCCAAAGTCGAGGAAATAAAGGAATTGCACGGAGGCGATCCGTTGTACAGCCGCACAAGCGATCCCGCCGATTGACACCGAGATTGGTCAAAAAGACCATTTATAGATGGAAACTAGGTTAAGCTGAGAATGTCTGCCGCAAATAAAAAACGGAAAAAAAAGCGTCCCCCGAAAAAAAATAAAAGCTGGGTTCGACGCTTGACTACCGGAATCTTCCGTATCCTGATGGGGCTTGTGATCATCAGCCTTTTGCTGGTTTTGACTCTGCGCTGGATCAACCCGGCAACCAGCATGATGATGACAATCCAGCGTTGCCAGGCACTTACGAATCATCAAAAGGATTTTCAGATTGATTACCGCTGGGTGGATTGGGAAAAGATAGCGGTGCATTTGCCGTTAGCTATCATCGCTTCAGAAGACCAGAAATTCCCAATTCATCACGGATTCGATTTAGAGGCCATTACCGATGCAGTGGAGGCTCGGATGAACGGTGGCCGCCTGCGGGGCGCTTCCACTATAACCCAGCAAGTGGCCAAAAATCTGTTTCTTTGGCCGGGAAAATACCTTTCACGCAAGGGAATTGAGGCATATTTTACAACTCTGATTGAGATTTTCTGGAGCAAAAAACGAATTCTTGAAGTTTATATGAACATTGCCGAATTTGGCGACGGTATTTTCGGTGTAGAGGCTGCCAGCCAAAGGTATTTCGGTAAACCGGCGAGCAGAATTCACTTGTGGGAAGCCACCCGCCTGGCGGCAGTCTTACCCGATCCAAAGGAAATGAATCCAAGACGGCCATCTGCCTATGTTTACAAACGTGCTCAATGGATCCAACGTCAGATAGACCAGATGGGCGGTAAATCAGTATTGGACCAAATCAAGTCTTAATCATTCTTTCGAACGACCTGACTTGAAATAAAAAACTGAGTCAAATATGAAAGAAATTTCCATCTAGGGAAGGTTGTGATAAAATTTTTCCACAATTGACAAGAATATAAGGATTTGGTTAAAATTAGTATTGTTTACGATTCATATATTGGGTGAGTTAGGGCCATCCATTAATTTTTTTTTAATAAGATGGGCACAGATAGGTAAAGCCATGCCGATTCCTAAGTGAAAGCTCGGCTGGGGTTCAAAGGGTTGGAGGTTCGAATCCTATCGCCCTGACCAGTATCGAGCCCAAAGATCCTCACGCTGAATTAGGTGTCGTTCGCATACTCAATCGTTAGCCGAACTAAATCACTAATCCGGCCGCCCCCGTAGCTCAGTGGATAGAGCATTGGATTCCTAATCATATCAAGTTATTATCTAATTTTTCAATATTTTTAACGACTTGAAATTCATTCTAATCTTCCAAGTGTTTTTGGTTTCGTTTGGAACCATTTGGAAAAATTTGACCTTGACGGGCACATTTTGGGCACAATCGGGCACAGACCCATTCATTGTTAACTTAGATATCCCCCTCCCCTCGCTTGTGTGTTCCCCACATCATTATCACCATCATCACAAAATTCTGAAAAAAATTAAGCGCCGCCCACCATCAATCGTTTTAAAGTGGAAAGTGTGTGTCGACAGGCCCCGTTACACTGTAACACTGTAAATTACAATCTGCCCAAAAAAGTGTCACAAAAACGGCTGAAAAGTGTAAAACATAGTAATTACAGAATGATAGAGCGTTAAATTTTGTCAATGCGGCAATGGCTATTCAGGTAAGAATCTGTCGCAGAAAATTGCCTTGAAAACCACCTGAAATAACAGGGAAATAGCATCGAAAAGATGGTCAATCGAGGGCCGAATTAAAATTATACCACCGCTCCCTTCTGATAATCTATCTGTACCTCTTTCATCCTTTCCAGGAACTCCGCCTCGGTAAAATATTCTTTCTGGACTTTTATTCTCTTATCACCGGTCTGAGTTTTTCTGAGATATGAAAAACTAATCATCGATATGGATTACGAGATTGTTTGATTGGAAGTCGAAATACACAATCAATTGAAATGAGGTATAAAGGCACGCTATCTCTACTTTTAGGCAATGGCAAATTACCTTTGCTGATGTAATCAATAATATTGGCATTCGAAAATATGGGGCTAATGTTTTCCCGGCGGCAGATGGCCAAAATACCATCGTCGCCCTTCAGACATTCCAAAATGATCTGGATTTTCACTTCAAAATTGAATTTTAAGCGGGTTTTGTGCTCCATCTCTCTCACTACAATTTAAGGACTCTTACTGGTTTTAGGTTTCACCCGGCTTTCATTTAACGATCTTGACATCTAAAACACTTTCTTTTAAAGCGTTACATGCAAAGACGCAAAAAAATTCCTTGCCGCTAAAAACAGAAATTTCAGTTATCAGGGCCTAACCTTGTCAAAAAGAGATATTGAAGTGTACCAGAGCCATGCGAGGCGGCCATGCAGTCATACATTCAGGACTGAAAATAAATTCATCAAGTGCCAAAAGCTATGAAATTTTAGCCGCCTTGCTATTCGTGGGAGATTGACATTAGGCTCTATCTCATGCGAGTCTTTTATCTAGTGATACTTCTTGACTGTTATGCCTTTTACATGTCCAGGTATAACATCAAATGGCCCCTCAATTCGTTTCCACTTTTTCCTTTTCTGTTCAGCATCCTCGATATCCTGCCTGATCCGGTTAATCGGCCTGGACAGAGAGTGCGAGCCTTTTACATAGTCCGGTCCTTTGCCGAGAAAATAAGCATCTACCTGACTGGGCCGGCTCACATCATTGGTCGATACCATTCGAAACTGATAACTGCCTTTTTTCTTTTCAACAACCTCGAAATCGGCTTTTACTTCGCCGGTTTTTTCACTGAAGGCCGTTACGGTAAAGGTGTCACCGTTGCTTAACCCCGAGATCACGAAACTGGCAAACTTGATGCTGGGCGCCGGATCATCGGCACGACCACCGCCAAGCAAGCCGATGTTGACGGGGTTGGTGTCGTCCACCGTAAAGCCGACCGGATTTGAGATCTGCACCTCAATCAAGCCATAATTGTAAGTTCTATCAGTAAAGGGATCTTCCCCTTCATTACTCGTCGTCATGACGCTGGAACGTAAAAAACCCGTATTTTCAATGGCGATTTCAAGGGTGGCACCGTCGCTAGATGTTTTTTCATCGTTCACGCTAATAAAGGGCGCGACATAAAGACGGTACATTAGATGCTTAAGCTGGCGGTCGACGGTGCGGACCAGGGCCGTACCTTCGCAGTTCCAGTCCTGGTAGCATCGATTGGCCGCCGGTGGATTGAAGTAGGCAAAGATATCCAAATCAGCATAATAGTCCGGACTGCCTCCGATCCCCCAGTAGTCACAATGGAAAACTTCGGGGTAATTGTCGCCGCCGCAGCGTCCATTGCTGCTGAAGATAAAGTACTCCGTATACTGGGTATAGTCAAACCAGGGCAAGGGGGCTGATTCGGGATTGTATACGATACTGGGATCACAGGTCGTACACCAGGGAAAATCGCTCCAGGTGATAAAAACCCCCTGAGGCCAGGTCGTATCGAACTGCTGCCAGTTGTATGGGAACCAATCCCTAATCGCCTCGGCCGAACCGGAATCACTGCCCATGCCATAGATTTCGGTAGTAAAGGACAGGATACCGCCTGGCCAGAAAGGAAGCATCAAATCCTGACCGGAACCGATGTAGGAATAACCGGTGGTATCACCGTTAACGGAATATTGACCGCCGTAAAGCACCTCGTAGCCGGTTTGCTGTGAAATAAACTGGGCCACCGAATCCTGATAGCTTTCGTCCATGGTCGTTTTGTCCTGATCATCCGGGTAGAGCCACCAGGGTGGATAAATTTCATTGACACCCGAATGCAGGCTTTCCATTGTTACGATATTCGGATGAGACACCAAAAAAGCTGCCACAGCGGTGGTCTCCGGTTCGGAAAAAGGATCCGGACCGCAGTAGGTTTGGGCACCGGAGAGAAAGCTGCAGCCCACGTCATCATCGCAATCGCCCCAGGTAGGGCTGCCGTAATTGCGGTTGGGGTCGGTGCCTCCCACAAAATCTTCACCTGAATAGGGATAAAATTCACCGTCTTCGTCAGGATCCAATCCCTCGTAATTAAATGTGTAAGCTGAACCGCCGGGCTGGATTCGGGCGACGCGTTCATCTAACACAGGGGAGAAATAATTATAACCTTCAAACCACAATTGGAGATGGCGGCTGATAATGCCGTTGTCAGCAAAGGCAATCGTTCTTCCTGTAAGGCTGGTCTCGCCGACATCACCCAAGACAATGTCCGGACTGTCCTCATCATCTGTTCCATCACCACAAATTTCACAAGCAGCAGAATCAATTTGGGGTTCATCCACAGGATAATTAGTCTTGCGCTGCTCAGGATTGTATAAAAATTCGTGCATTCCACCGTCCGGGTTGACCCAGGGCAGGAGATAGAATGTGCCCGCATCGACCAGGTAGGTGATAGCCTGACCTTCCGCACCGGGCTGACCGTATCCGTTTATGATCTTATCGATTAACGCCAGGACGGCCTCCTTGGAGACATGTTCCCGGGCATGATGTGCCCCCATAATGAAAGCCGCCGGTTTTGTATCCGGATCTTTACGATCGATGCCTTCTTTGGAAATTCTTAACACTCTGAGGGGTTTTCCTGCACGACTGGTCCCGATGGGAACGAGCTCAGTGATATCAGAAAATTGGGAATCGTCCGCAACGGCCTGCAGGTAAGTGTCTACCTCATCCCAAGTGTGATATTTTGTTTTGTCAAGTAAAGGTGCCCCGCTTACCCCGGCAACGAATAGCAATATCGAGCCTAACGTAACCGTGGTTAATAAAAGCTTGTGCAAGTGAGTAGAAATTTTCAACTTTAAAAAAATAAAATCATTTTTTCTTAACATTTTTTTCTCCTTTAATTTTTTTCAGACATTTCCGATGCTTCGAAACCTATTTTTTAAGTTGGCCAATTGACCCGAGGTAGCAATCGCTTCAACAACGAATCCCCCTGAAAGCAATTCCCCACGCGGAGGACGGTCAGAATCGGGCCTTACATTGACGATGTCCAATTGCATGCCTCGTAATTGTCTGACTTCAATGAAAGGTCTGGCTTGTACTAGTACCATCCTCAACAAAGGCTCCTTATTCGCCGGTGTTTGAGCAGCAAGAGGAGTTTTAAAAGTGTTATTTCTTGAAGATCGCATTGTGGTCGTTACCGGAATTGATAGGGCAATCCTCATGCTTTCAGTGGTCGCTTCGCCTTTCGAAAGACAGCACAAGGCCACCTCCACGTTAAGAAATACTGCTAAACCACAAAGATATATCGTATATTTAATCATTGAGATAGGTGAAGGGACCCATGCACACAGCCCGGATCCCTCCACGGCAAGAAGATCGATTATGGTTCTTGACCAAAATACATCATGACATTATCCATTAACGCATTGCGTTCGGCGGCATTATTGATGGCCTCGAAACCAAATCCCATATAAACCGTGCCGGGGGTACGAATGACAGGCCCTTCGGGCAAATTAAAACTCATTCGGCGGATCCAGTTGTTTAACGCTTCACTGCCAGGTGCCGTACTGGTCTCCCAAACACCCATACCGGTTTCAAAGTCTTCCAGGCCATATCCGGAAAGGTCTATATCATCGATAAAAGCGCCCAGATTCTGGGTGCCCCAGTCAGACGCATAGCTGATGTAGAGCTCGACAGTTTGTCCAGCATAGGCCGAGAGATCAAATTCCAATTGCTGCCAACCGCCGCTTCTGCCGGTGAACGCATTCCAATCACCCGTAGTGCCCGAGGGGTCGCAGTCCGCATCCATGTAATGGGCCAGGAATGGATGGATTTGATCCACCCACCCCGAAGCACAACTATCACCGGTGTCCGTTGTTGACAGCCCTCCGAGGTCCGGCAGCGTCGTCCACACGTCACTGCCGACCACGCTGATTTCAACGAAGGCATAATCCCAGTAATCCTCGATGTCGAAAGAGACCCAGAATCTTAGGGTGGGTGACCCAGCGGGCAGGGTAAAGGTTCCGCCAAGTCGCTTGAATGACTCGTCCGCCTGCTGGCTGTAGACATAGTACTCGCCCGAGTAGGGATCGAAAATGCCGGGACGGTCGTACCATGCGGCAATGTCGCTCACATAGTGAGGCAACTCCTCGCTGGTCGGTACAAACGAGTCGGCGGACAACTGATTGTCGGCGCCGTTCCCGCCTTGGATGCCAAAGCTCAGGCCATCGAAAACAGGATCACCGGTCTCTCCCGTAACGTCAATGGGCACACCATCACCATTCATGCCACCGCCGTCTATGGGCATGTTTGCCCCCAGGTAATACTGATAGAAGTCGTCGGAGAACCAGCCGTATGTCGTTGAAAGATTTGAAAAATCCTGACCGGTTGCTAGCAACCTGCCGTCATTGTAATTTAAATGTTCCCGAACATTGAGCACTTCCTCTTCCTGGACGCCTAGATACGGCACCGTCGCGGCAAAATCGTTGCCGGTATACCAGATGACCGCATCATAGTGAGACAACACTTCGGCGTAGGACGGCGGCAGGCCTTCGGCATCCACATCATAAACGTCATACGCATAGCTGCCGGCATCCAGCGCATCGGTGTAAAAGTGCAGAAAGTTCGGCGCCGTGTTGTCCGCATACGGCGGATCATTGTATTCACCGCTGTAGTCTTCGGCAGCCAGAACCAGGACCGGATTTCCAGTGACGTTGACCACCTCATAACTATAGGGACCGAGGGTAACGTCGCCAGCACTTATTGAATATTGGAAAACACCTGTGCTCTGCCCGTTGATATAGGCCACGTAACGGCTGTAATACGTACCCGACTTGTCATTGTAGCGATTGCCCAGTTGCTCGGCAAACATCGTCGGGGTGCCGCCAGTGGCCATAAGTGATAACGCCAACCCTTTGCGCGCCAGCACCTCGATCATCTGATCCGGGCCGTATGAGGCTGTGACCGGCGTGTGGTAAACATCCTCGGTTGTGAACCCAACCGGTGAAACCGGATGGGCCGGATCTGGTGCGCTCTCGGCAACGGACAGGGCAAATTCAAGACTGTCCTCGAAAACCGTCTGGACCATGTCCTCGTCGTCGGGAAACCGGAAATCGTATCCAGTGGTGAATTCGACCGTGTGTGACGGTATACCCAGATGGCCATAGGTCCAATCGGTAAAATCGCCATTGGTGATGTAAAGATCCGCACCGACACCGGGGTCATAGCCGACATCTTCAATGGTGTCCCAGATGGCCGGATTAGCATCCGTCCCGGCCTGGGCGACAAATATCGGGTCATCCAGACTGGTGGTTTGCCACTGCCAGCCCAAAGGGTAGAGAATCAAATTCCCGTGGGTGTGATAAGAGATGACAAATTTGAAGTCCTTACTCTCGATAAACTTAACCACGGCGCGTGTTTCGGGTTCGGAATCGGGTGCGATGCCCCGGTAGGTCGCATCGGATGGATTGGAACTGGATCCCTCTTCATCCAGACCCCAGTGGGATGCAAAGTTGCGGTTGAGATCCACCCCATCCTCAATGGTGATCTCTCCGTCTCCGTCGTTGTCACGCAGGTTTTTGCGCCACAGACGTTCGTTGGTGAAGGTATACTGATAACCGTCCGGGTTGCCCACGGGTATCACCCACACCTCGGTGGTGTTCAATATATCGGTTACCCGCTCATTCGAACCGAAGTTGGCGGTCAGATAGTTGATCAGGCGCATGGCCATCTGGGTGGCCACCCACTCCCGGGCGTGATGCGTGGCCAGAAACAGGACCTGGGGTTTTTGGCCCTTTTTCTTTTCGTTGGTCAGCCGCATGGCCAGTAATGGACGATTCTCAATGCTGTGTCCGATAGTCTTGAGCTTGCAAATTTTGGGATAGGTGGCGTGAATTTTTCTGAGTTGCGCTCTGATGCCGTTTTTGGGTGCGTCAAAGCTCTTGTAGACATCATATTCTTCGCCAATTTTTTTGATCGGCCCTTTGCCTGGTACGTCAGCCCAACTGAATTTCGCCTGGCGCAATTTCTTTTCATCTTTAGCGGAGACAACCGCTTCCACCCGATAAGTTTGCATAGGGGCTCCCCGGGGGCCTTCCACCATGGGACCTTTTACCACCTCGGAGATATCGATGCCCATGCGGGCCAGTTTGTTGACCTGGCCGGGGGCTTTGACATCGATGGCAACCATCTTTAGCATGGGATCTGAATGCGCAAGTGGTAAACTGGTGGCGCTAAAAATGATCAGAGTAAAAGTCAGGGTTAACAAAACAAATAATGTCTTTTTCATTTTCTTATAGTCCTTTCTGAAAGTGGAATAATAGAACTCCTAAGACAATAAATAAAACCGCCCGTGATTGGAAGATAGGGAAACAGTGATAAAATATGACCATTCTAATAATCAGTGGTGATAGAAGGATACATAAAATTGCTACCTATAGAGCACCCGATGTGAAATTATAAAATCAAAAAGTTAGCGAAGCAGTTATTATAAGATATTTTCCCAAATTAAAGGATTAAAACTTGCTTTTTAAGAGCAGATTAAACTGGAAAGATTCAACAAGCGAGATTTTTTTATCTCCCAACAGAACAAGAGGCGTCCTGCCAGGAGCGAGGTATGCATAATTTGATCGGATTCTCCAAGGGAAAACCTCCGGATTAGAGGCAAACTATTTGAGGTAGAAAATTAATCTAAAATGAATATATCATTTTATATAAACTTAATTTTTCAATTTTGTCAATATAATAATAATCTTTGATAGTTATACCACTTTGTGGTATTATCTGACGAAATAAATCCAATCAAATAAGTGAGTTTAAAATCCAGGATGTCTTGTTATTATCCGAATAACAGAACTCTCCAAGTTGCGGAAATGGCGCGGTTTAAGATTAGCGGACGCATTACATAAATTCAAAAAATTTTACCTACCGGCTAAAAACTCTAAAATTTGTTTATATACGAGAACAATTCTGTCCGGTTAGGGTAGTAAAAGAGGTAGGCTTGAACCTCGCTTTTTGATATAATGGGTTTATGCATAACACATTATAATCAATAGGAGATTCAAGCCATGGCTCACTGTAACACAATTTTTCATTCAATGCTAAAGTTTATTCCCAGACATCAATTTGAGACCCTTGAGATCCATCACAGCACAGGACGAAAAGCACGTAAATTCTCGCGATGGAGCCAATTCGTCCATTTGATGTTTATGCAACTGACCGGTCGGGCAAGCCTAAGAGATGGTATCCAATCGATCAACTCAAGAGCTAAAAACCTCTATCATTTGGGTGCTATGCCCGTTTCCCGCTCCACTTTTGCCGACGCCAACAACAAGCGACCGGCCTCTTTGTATGAGGCGCTGTTTGAAAAGGTTTACCAACGGTGTCAAGTGATATCGCCGAAGCATAAGTTCAAATTCAAAAACAAGCTTTACAGTCTGGATGCAACGGTGATTGATCTTAGCCTGGGTGCGTTTCCCCGGGCCTCTTTTCGCCGCACCAAAGCCGCCGTTAAAATCCACACTCTTTTAGATCATTCAGGCTATCTACCGGCATTTATGGCCATTACCGATGGCAAAGTTCACGAAACCAAGGTGGCCAAATCCCTATCGTTGGCCAAGGGATCAATCATCGTCGAAGACCGCGCCTATACGGATTATAAATGGTTTACCAAGCTTCACCAAAAGGGCATCTTTTTCGTGACCCGACAGAAAACCAATGCGGTTTACCAGATTATCGAACGCCGTGTTGTGAATAAAAAACAGGGTCTGACATCGGATCAAACCATTATATTGACTGGCACCAAAGGTCACCAATGCCCGTATCCATTACGAAGGATTGGATATCGGGATCCGGAGACCAAAAAGCACTACGTTTTTCTTGCCAACAACTCCAAGTTGTCCGCCAAGACGATTGCCGATATTTACAAAGAACGGTGGCAGATCGAAATTTTTTTCCGCTGGATCAAGCAGAACCTGAAGATCAAGGCTTTCATCGGAAACTCACGAAACGCAGTGATGACGCAGATCTATGTGGCCTTGATCGCCTATTTGCTGTTATGCATGTTTAAGTTTTTAGCCAAACTGCCGACTGGTCTTCAAGCGATATTGAGAGTAATACAACTTAATCTTTTTAGAAGATGTAGTTGGGAGGAGTTGTTTAAGCCGCCTCCCTTAATTAGCAAAAATACCATTGTAAACAGGCAGTTATCTATAAAATTTGGTTAACCGGACAGAATTGATTAACGTATAAAGAGAAAAGCGTCTAACCAGCGATTTCCCTTTCAACCCCACCCATCATGGTCGAACATCCCAATTAAGCCCTGCTCATATATTATCCTGCCTTTTCCGCCTTTTCGAAATCAAATGCGCATCCATTTTATCTATAGATACAGTATCATGGAGGCGAAGATTTAAAATCTCCATAAGTTGAGAGAGCGGCTACCGGTATATGAGGCAAGGGGGTAATCCGCATATTATATTTTATCGCCCCCCCCATACCCCCCTTTTTCCGATCGTCCACATCGTCCAAACCGTCCAAATAAACAGATAATTCAGCATTCCAGCCGGTGGAGCGTTCCCTCAAAGATCTGGGTTACGTCAACCCGTCCTCAAAAGTTATCCGTCAATTATTTCCACAAGTCCTGAAACAGTTACCCGTCTCATAGCCATTGTCTCAAGTATACGGTCTTTCACATCCCAGCAGTACTGATTGAAGTGCTGGAAATAACATTCTCAACAATTTAACCCAGCAGAGAGGGCAGTTGCCGATTTTACCGTCGGTTGCTGCCCTTTTTGCGTTTATGGAAGCCAATTTCAGAAAGGGGGTGATGCCCAGGGATATCTTATCTGTTATCGTTACAACTATCACACAGTAACCCAATGGATGAAGGCCCGGTCGATTTCTCGGCTGGGCTTTCGTGTTTTTTGAACACCCAGATTGTAAAGGAGACGTATTATGGAAAACAAGAAAATCGAAAATCAGTTCAGGGAAGACGAAATCTGTTTAATCCGTCATTACGACAAACAGGGTAATGAGTGGGTGACCAACGTTTATCCAAAAATCGGCGGGCGGCTTAGGCTGGCTCACGAGGAAAACGAGGGTTTGTCTATAGAGACCGATGTCATCAAGTACGATCAGGATATTGCTGTGGTCTGTGCCGTCAGTACCACGAACAAGGGCTGCTTCAAAGGTATCGGCATGGCCAGTGTCGAGCGTGACCAAAAGATTGCCCCTGC
>Ga0316198_10000406_pt1 | contig 22417 bp, 21 predicted proteins | sample OudBieAanoxic_MG_FD_204935 | JGI IMG/M metagenome (GOLD analysis project Ga0316198, IMG submission 204935) | Coastal sediment microbial communities from Oude Bieten Haven, Netherlands - site A anoxic | ecosystem: Environmental > Aquatic > Marine > Coastal > Sediment | place: Netherlands...
GAAGATCGAGAACCCCGAGACGCAGAGCAACCGTCCCTCGATCTTCCCCACGACCGCCGCCAAGGGCGCGACCTACCGGGACCCGCTGACCAGCCTGTTCGTCGACATCCTGAACCAACCCGGCATCGCGTTGCCCATCAACCTGACAGGCGAGAGGTAAGCCATGCGTTCAATCACCTGTGCATCGATTGTGATGATCCTCGTGGCGCTCGGTCCGGCCTTCGCGCAGACGATCACCATCGACGAGGTCACGACCAAGATCGTGCTCGCAGACGCACTGATCGACGATTTCACCGCGGACGTGATCCAGAACCAGGGCCAGCCGGACGAGATCCGAGGGTCGGCGGTGACCCTGCGGGCGAACCGCAGCCGCATCACGATGACCGAGGATGGCGTCGGAGCGCCGCTCGACAGGCTCTCGGTCACCGATTTCGTGTCGTTCTCGTACATCGACAACGACGCCGGAACGGTGGTGAACCGAGACCTCGGGCTCGACCCCGCGAACTCGGACCTGCGGTCACTGCACCGTCTGGTCGAGATCAGCCCGTTCCTGCACTGGCGTTTCCTGGGAGGAGACGTCACGACGGCCGTCGCCGGCGACGACCGGTACACGCTCCAGGCCGTGGGCAGCAACTACGACTTTCGAATCGTCGTGGACCTGTCACTGGGCGCGATGGTCCATCGTGAGTTGCGCATCTCCGGATCGCTTGCCGTCGAGGAGACCTGGAGTAGCTTCGTACCCGTGGGCGGCGGGGCAAACTTGCCGACCCACTACGTCGCCGACTACCTGTCGGGTACCGACATCAGTACGGTCGATTTCAGTAATATCGTGATCAACCAGAATCCGGATGAGAGAATCTTCCGGACACCCTGAAGCGGGGACGATTTGACGAAGAAGTTCAGCGAGCAGGCTTTCGATCCTCTGCTGCCGGGGCAGTTCTTCGACATGTGTGGACCGACGTCGGGCCTGAATCTGGACGAATGCTACGAACGCATGAGCGGACCGCCGACGATCATGTGGGATGTCACCAACCGCTGCAACCTGGACTGCCTGCACTGCTACAACCAGAGCGGGTCCTCGCCCGCCGTGGGAGATCTGGACACGGCCAAGATGATGGGCATCGCCGAGCAAATCGTGGAGGTCGAACCCTTCGTGGTCTGCATGTGCGGTGGCGAACCGCTTCTGCGGCGTGACCTGGAGCAGTTGGTGACCTTCCTGCGCCGCGAAGTTTCGCACGTGAACATGGTCAGCAACGGCTGGCTGCTGACGCCCGATCGACTGAAGAGCCTCCGCGAGGCGGGAATCGACTCGATCCAGATCAGCCTGGACGGCGCCTCACCCCTGACGCACGACAACATCCGTGGCGTGCCCGGCGCCTGGAAACGCGCGGTCGATGCGATCCGGCTGCTGGTCGACGCCGGGCTTCGCCCCCCCGTGACGTTGATCCCTCACCGGCTGAACTACCTGGAGATCGAGGAATGGGGCCAGTTCTGCCGGGAACTGGGCGTGTTGACGCTCCGATTGATGCCCATCGTCCCCATCGGACGCGCCCGCGAGCACAACGATATGCTCGCGTTGACCGCGTCGGAGCGGCTCCAAATCCAGGCTGCGCTGCGCCGTCTGAGACTGCGGCACGCGGATCTCAGCATCGAATGGGGCGACCCGATGGAACACATCTACAACTTTTCCGATGGCGACAACACGATGCGCACCTACTCCATGGAGGTGCGTTCGGATGCCAAGATCGTGGTCAGCACGTACATGCCGCTCGTCGTGGGGGACCTGACACGCCACCGGCTGAAGACCTACTGGGACGCCGGCCTGGCGGACATATGGCGGCATCCCAAGGTACGCGAGTGGGCCAGTTCGCTACGGAGTCTGGACGACTTCGCCGCGCAGTCACCCCAGCCCTGGTGTGGAGACGACGTCCTGATCGACCTCGTCGACGAGCGGGCCGGTGGCGTCGATACCGCGGGGAACGACGATTCGAGAGGTAGAGCATGACCGAACCGGCTGAACAGCCGAACGCACCCAGGCCGCGCTGGACCGAAGAGCAGATGCCACGCGTGCGCCAGGAAGACGAGAACCTGTGGATGATCTACCCGCCGGCGAAGCCGCGTCCACACTTCCTCAACCTCACCGCGCTGACCGTCCTGGAATCTTGCGACGGCTCACGTGACCCGGAGGAACTGGTGCAGGTCGTGCGGGCGAAGTTTTCCAAGGTTCCCGCGGATCGTGTGCAGACGGACGTCCTGCGATGCCTTCACCTGTTTCGCACGCTCGGTTTGATCCACTGGGACCCGCCGGCGGCCGAGCCTGCATCGATCGATGGCGTTCGCGTTGCGGACGAGGGGGACTTCGGACCGATCGCCGAGTTCATCAAGAATCGCATGGGCCCGGATGCCAAGCCGGGCAGCTTCAACCTGAACTACCTGGCGATCGCGGGCGACATCGAACGCGTCTACCAGGACATTGCGATACGCACGCGTCAGTTTCATTTCGTCGAGTTGTTCTTCGTCTCGGAGAACGACGGTCGAGTGCGCGGCGTGGCCGGCCTGCGCCCGACCTCGTCGGTGGGACAGACCATGATGCTCTCCGTACTTCTGGTCGATGACGGCCCGGACGGTACGGACGTGGCCCGGGGTCTGATCCGGGGCATGATCGACCATGCCGGTCGGCTGGGGATCGTGCGCGTCAAGATGTCGTTGATCGAGGATGTGATCGCCCCCGAGCAACGTGGCTTGCTCGAGGGATTGGGATTCAGCTACGAGGCTCGTCTACTCGACGAAGTCGGAGACGGTAAACACGTGGAGCTCTGGTCACGCCGGACAGGCCACGACGACCAGCCACAGAAGGCGTGAGGGAGGAATCCGATGCCAGACGGACCGGAATACGAAACCCCGATGATCGTCGGCGATGACAGTGACTATCGCCCGGAAGGTTGCACCTGGGTGGCGGTTTGTGTCGCGGCCTACGTGATCGGAGCCGTCGCTGCCGTGGCCGTGGGCAACGCCTTTGCTCTGGTCAACGCCGCGGCCGCATTCAATGGCGTCGGTTACGCGAACGTGGCCTACACCGAGAATTTCTATCCCGACCCACCGTGCCCGAAGTAACTCCGGTAGTATCCGCTTGAACTCGGCATCTCCCGGAGGCAGGTCGTCGTGTTGACGACGACCTGCCTCCGGGCTTTTTGCATGTAGAGGTGCGATGAAACGGAGCCGTAGCGCACTGGCCCAGCTTCCGGCGAGGTTGCGACAGTATCGTCGATTCCTGCGGTTCCTTCGTCCTCAGTGGCCCGTCTTCGCCGTCGGCCTGACCTGTACCGCGCTGATCGGCGTGTTGACCCTGATCAACCCGATCCTGGCCAAGTTCACGATCGACGTGGCCTTCCCCCGTCGAGACCTCGCGCTGTTCCTGCAGATCGTCGCCCTCAGCGCCGGCATCGTGGGAATCATGCTGCTGCTGCAGTTCCTCGAGGGCGCGATCAACATTCGACTGGATCAACGCCTGGCCTTCGATCTACGGCGGCACTTCTTCGATCGCCTCTACCGGCTGCGGGTCGGAACCGTTCGAGCCCGCCCGGTGGGCGACTTGCTCTATCGGGCCGGGACGGACCTGGACAACGTCCGTCGCATGATCCTCGGCACCCTGCCCAACCTGCTGTTGTCCACGACGAAGCTCGTCCTGCTGCTGATCATCACGCTGTGGATCCACTGGAAACTGACCCTCCTGTCGCTGGCCAGCTTCCCGCTGCTCTACGCCAACACGATCTTCTTCGCCGAGCGCATCCAGCGGCTCCGTACGCGGGGCCAGCAGGCGGGTGCCGCGACCGTCGCCTTCACGCAGGAGGGCCTGGCCGGTTTCCCTTTGTTGAAGGCCTTTGGACGTGAACGAACGACGGTACGGCGCTTCAGCCGGCTGGCCGCCAATCTCAGCCGGGTCAACGTCGCGGCCGGCTACACGCGGTTGCTGGCGGGGGGCCTGGGAGGAGTGCTGACCGCGATCTGGTCACTGGGCGTGGGCCTGTATGCGGGCATCCTGGTCATTCGTGGCGAGATCACCATCGGCGAGATCGTGGCCGTCGGCATGCTGCTGTTCCACCTGCAGGATCCGCTGAATCGCTTTGGCGAAATCTACCAGACGATCGTCGTCGGCCTCGTGTCGGCCGGCCGTGTCGAAGAACTGTGGAGCGAGCCCGGAGAAGCGGAGTCGATCACCCCGTCCGCCGTGGTGGTCGAGGCACCCGGGCCGATCCGCGGCGAGTTGGAATTGCGGGGCGTCGACTTCGGCTACCTGCCTGGACAACGGGTCTTGCGCGACGTCAACCTTCACATCGCCGCGGGAAGCCACGTCGCACTCGTCGGACCACCCGGGGCGGGCAAGAGCACGCTGATGTACTTGCTGGCCCGCTTCTACGACCCGGACCGTGGCGAGGTGCTGCTGGACCAACGGGACCTGAAGGTCCGTGACCTGCGGGCCTATCGCAGCCACCTGGCGATGGTGCTCCAGCAGCCCGTGCTCTTCTCGGGGACGATCGCCGACAACATCGCCCTCGGGCTGCCGGTCGGCGCTCGACCGACCGACCTGGCCGAGGTCGTCTCTCGCCTGAGCATCGATCGGTTGCTCGCCGCCTTCGGTCTGGACATGAGCCGTCCGGTCGGCGAGGGTGGCGGAAGCCTCTCGGGAGGTCAGCGTCAGGCCGTCGCGCTGGCGCGTGCTCTGGTGCGCGAGCCGTCCGTGCTGCTTCTTGACGAGCCCACGAGTTTTCTTGATGTGGATACCGAGAAAGCGGTGACGTCGTTGCTCGATCAGGTCGGCCAGGGTCGCACCTCGGTCACCATCGCACACCGCTTCGCCACACTCAAGTCGGCCGACCACATCGTCGTGCTCGACGGAGGCAGCATCGTGCAGCAGGGCTCGCACGAAGAACTGATCGCAGCGGGAGGCTTCTACCAGCGGATGTACCAGGCACAGTTCACGGAGTGGAGCGAGGTACAACCCAGCCGGGGTTTCACGAAACGGGGACCGTCGCGATGAATGGATCGGAAGCAGGCAGAGAGTTCCGCGGCGGCATCTTGCGGCGCTGGCGGCTGATCGCTCTCCTGGTGGCATTGCTCGTCGTACTCATCTCCAGCGTCCTGATCGGCCTGGTGGGTCGCCTGCTGCTCGCGCTATGACGGCTCGGGAACCAGCACGCTACCGTCTGTCGGTCCATCGACGTATCGACTTCGATCCGAGGCCGTTGATGGCACTGTGCCTGGTCATTCCCGTGGTGGGCGTCTGGGCCGGTAACCTCGCCGCCATCGTGCTGGGCGTGATCCCGATCTTTGTTCTCGGCATCGCCTGGTCCGTCCGGAGCGACAGCTGGCTCGCGCTCGACGATCAGGCACTGCAGCTGCGCATGGGCTTCCTGTTTCGGGATCGTATCGACCTGGACGAGATCGTCTCGGTCGGTCCCGGCGAACATCGCTACCTCGGAGGGCTGGGAGCTCGGAGACTGAAAGACGGTTCCTTGGGCCTGATCCTGGATACGGACAACGTGCTGCGCATCGAGTTGCGTTCGCCGCGCAGTTTCAGGGTCTTTCCCGGCCTGAGGTTCAGCACGAACCTGATCACGACCAACCCGGCCGAGGCGGAACGATTCACGGCCGATCTGAACCGGCGCCGGGAGAGCCTGACACCATCGGGTCCGGCACGGCCGACAGGCGCCGTCGAATGAAGGTGCTCCTCGTCTATCCGTCGCACTTCCCCGGCGGGCGTGGCGTCGCGTTCCCGATGCCCCCGCTGTCGGTGCTGCACCTCGCCGGGATGGCCAGGGAAGCCGGCCACGACGTGGACCTGCTCGAACCCTCGGCCTATGGACGCGAGACCGGCACACCGGATCGCCTGAACCAGAGGCTGTCGGACGTGGACCTGCTGGCACTGTCCTGCACGTCGATCACGTGGGGCGAGGGGCTGAGGTTCATCTCGCAGGTGCGCACTCTTCGTCCCGAACTGCCGATCGTGATCGGTGGCGTGCACGCGAGCCGTTACGACGCGCACCTGCTGAGCCACGGCTGGGTGGACTTCGTCGTCCGAGGCGAAGGCGAGCGAGGTTGGCTCGAGTTGCTGGCTCGACTGCAGAAGGGACCCGGCGCGTCGTTCGACGATGTGCCCGGGCTGAGCATGCGCGATGGGAAGGGCGGCGTCGCCCGGCAGCCCGACCCCGAACTGCTGACCGACGACGAACTCGGTCGATTGGCCCTACCGGCCTATGACCTCGTCCCCGAGGACACCTACGCCATCTTGCCCTTCGAATCGTCCCGCGGCTGCCCGTTCAACTGCGCGTTCTGTTCGATCATCCACCAGCGCGGCTGGCGCGCCGCCGGCTCCGATCAGGTCTTCGATCGCCTCGCACGCATCGTCGACACCTACGGGGACCGCTTCACCAGCAAGACGGTCTGTCTCGTCGACGACTGCTTCACGGCCGACGCCGGGCACGTTCAGCGGATCTGTCAGTCGTTGGGACGTTCCGGGCTGGGACGATCGTTGATGATCGAGGCCAGGGTCACCGACCTGCTGAAGGAGGGAGTACTGGACTCGTTGCTGCAGATCGAGCTGGCGGAGATCCAGATCGGCGTCGAGTGCGGTTACGATGAAGGCCTGCACCGGTTACGCAAGGGACTGCGGGTCTCGCAGATCCGGGACTGCGCTGCCCGCTTGCAGGCGGCCGGCATCGCCGGGTGCGTGATGTACTCGTTGATACTCGGCTTGCCGTGGGAAACGGAGGAACACTGCCGCCGGACGCTCGAGCTGGGGGCCGAACTCAGCCAGCGCTGGGGCGGCGTGGTGAACTTCTCGTGGTGGATCCCGTTGCCGTCGTTTCTCTGGGACCATCGGGAGGATTACGACATCTCGATCGGTGACGACATGTACGACCAGCCCGCCTGGGCGGAAAACCCCCGGACCTTCTGGGCCACCCACCCCCTGCTGTCACCGGAGAGCGTGACGGCGCTGCGCCAGAGCGCGAACGTCCACCGGCGGAGCGGCGCGAGGCTGTTCGGCATATGAACGCCGCCGCGAACCGTCCGCTAGACCTCCTCGCGGGAGAACTCCTCCAGGGCGAAGACGACCGTCCGATTGTCGTAGCGGACGAGCGCGTGCGGCGGGTCGACCCCGTACCACATCTCGTGACTCTCGGCGTTGTCGAAGACGAGCCGGATCTGGTGGCAGTCGACCGATTCGGTATCGCCGGGAGCCCGCTGGCGCGCGACGTACTCGACCCAGGCGAAGTAGGTGCGTCCGTTGTCGATGTTGGCGACCTCGAGCGAACCGCGGTAGCCGGCCTTCAGCGGCAGCGCGCGAACGATGGTCAAGACGGATTCGTTGTCGAAGACGGGTACGACCAGCGGGACTTCGACCTGCTGCGGTCCACCCGGAGTCTGCGCCTTCAACTGCAGGGCGTTTTCGGTATAGATCCCGGAGAGGTGGAACTCCCCTTGCGGGGCCTCGATCTTCTTGTACGCCGACAACGGATGGAGCGTCTCGCGCTTCAGCGTCAGTTCGGCTCGGGTTCGGACCGTCGCGTCCTCGTAGATCGCGACGAGCCCGAGCGTGCCGGCGGCAGCGTCGGGAGTGACCTCGACGGAGTAGCGACCGACGACCTCGTCCTTGAAAGAGATCGCGTACTCGGCTCGCTCGCGAGCCCAGAGCAGCGCGGCCCGGTTCGGTGTGATGTCCTCGGTCATCGGCGCCTCGTAGGCTACTGCGCCATTATACTTTTTCTGATCGCACTGATCGCCATCCCCAGCCGCAGTACCGCCGCCGAGCGCCAGTACGACCTGTACGAGGGTGAGAACCTCATCGGCGTCGAGTACTTTGACGCGGAGACGATCGAGACGGGCACACGATTCCGCAGCAGGTCACGCTTCGAGTACCGGGGCATCCCGTACGTGATGCGTTCGGAACTCGATCTCTCGACCGCCCTCGTACCCGAACGCTACTACCTGAGGGTCCTGGCCGACGGGCGACTCGAAGAATTCTTCATGTCGCGTCGGGATCCCGGCTACGACCTGATCGTCAGGACTCCCGCCAACCAGCACGACAAGAATATTCCCGCCGGCGGAGCGGTCGTCATCCTGGACAATCTCGTGATCGGTCACTACCAGAGCGCGCTCGACCGCTACGACGCCGCCGGAGGCGGAACCCGGAGCCTCGGTGCACTGGTGCCTCAGATCCTGCTGCGCATGCCACTGCTGATTCGTCCGGCCGGAACCGGCAGCGGCCGCCTCGGTGAAGAGCCGATCGTCATCGAGCGCCTCGCCTGGCGGCTCGGGCGTCACGTCATTCACGTCGCGATCGATCACGACGCACGCGAGGTGATCGAGGTCGTGGTGCCCGATCAGGATCTTCGATTCGTGCGCCGGGGCTTCGTCTGGTCCGAGGACGGAACACCAACGCCGTGAAGGTCGTCCTCGTCAGCATGCCCTTCGGCACGGTGGACACCCCCTCCCCCGCTCTCGGGCTGCTGGCCGCCTTGCTGCGCCGCGAGGGCATCGAGTGCCGCCAGCGCTACTTCAGCCTCGATTTTGCCGCCCGGATCGGACTGGCCGACTACGTCGGATTCGGTTCGTACGGCCTGAGCGGCGAGTGGTTATTCTCGGGAGCACTGTTCGGGGACGAGGCCCCCGCACCGGAGTACTTCCTGCGTGACCTGAGGGACGAGGGTGGGGCCTCCGAGGCAACCGTGGGTCGCCTGCGTCGGCTGCGGGACGAGGCCGAACCGTTCATCGAGTCCTGTCTGGCGTCGATGGCCTGGGGCGATTACGACCTCGTCGGCTTCACCAGCACGATGTTCCAGCAGGTCGCCTCGCTGGCGCTCGCGCGTCGGTTGTCCCGGGCCTACCCGGGCCTGACGATCGCCCTGGGCGGGGCGAACTGCGAGGCCGAGATGGGGGCGGAACTGATCCGGCGTTTCCCCTTCGTCGATCTCGTCTTCTCCGGAGAGAGCGACGAGACCTTCCCCGCCGCGGTGCGAGATCTGCGTCACGGGAAACGCCCGGCACCCCGGCCGGGACTGTTCGTCCAGGGTGACGACGGAGTGTCCGCGTCGGATCGGACCGTCCAACCGGTCGAGGATCTGGATCGTCTGCCCTACCCGGAGTACGACGACTATTTCGCAGAGCTGCAACGGAGCCCGTTGTCCGATCAACTGGACCCGGTCGTCCCGTTCGAGAGCGCGCGAGGCTGCTGGTGGGGCCAACGCCACCAGTGCACGTTCTGCGGGCTCAACGGCTGCAGCCTGGCCTTTCGTCGCAAGTCTCCGGACCGGGTCCACGACGAAATCCGACACCTGTCCTCTCGCTACGGCAATCGCCTCGCGGCGACAGACAACATCCTGGACATGGATTTCTTTGGCACGCTGCTGCCCCGCTTGGCCGCCGGCCCGGACAATGTGCGGCTGTTTTACGAGACCAAGACGAACCTGGACCGCCAGCAGGTGGACCTGTTGCGGGCAGCCGGAATCCGATCGATCCAGCCCGGCATCGAGAGCCTGAGCGACGACGTGCTGCGGCGCATGCGCAAGGGGTGCACCGCGCTGCAGAACGTGCAGTTACTCAAGTGGTGCTACGAGTACGGCGTGTGGCCCAGCTGGAGCTTCCTGGTCGGCATCCCGGGCGAGAGCAAGGCCGAGTACGACAAGATGGCCGGCTGGGTGCCGTTGCTGGCCCACCTCCCTCCGCCGGTCAACGTGATGCCGCTGCGACTGGATCGGTTCAGCCCGTACTTCCTCGACCCCGCCTCGGCTGGACTGTGTCGTGTCCGACCGATGACGTCATACCGCAGGATCTACCCGTTCCCCGAGCAGAGTGTGGCCCGGTTGGCCTACTTCTTCGAGTTCGAGCACGAGGACGGCCGCGACATCTGGAGCTACGCCCGCACATTGCTCGAAGCGGTCAGCGACCACTGGAGGCCGGGTGCGCAGTTCGGAGCGCTGCGCATGCTGGACACCGGAGAACGGCTGCAGATCCAGGACTCTCGGCGGGTGGCCAGGCGACCCTTCACCGAGCTACGCGGGGCCGAGCGCGAGATCTACCTGCGCTGCGACCGTGCACGGACGGCCGAGGCCCTCGAGCGCGAGACGACTGACCTCCCCGTCGACGACGAGTTCAATCTCCGGTCGTTCCTGGGGCGTCTGGTCGACGACGGGTTGATGCTGCGCGACGGCGAGCGCTACCTTTCGCTCGCGGTGACGCCGCGATATCCGAACGTCCGACCTCGAGGCGAACGTACTTTCAGTTACCTGCTGTAGATCACTCGCGCGGCGTCGTTGGCTCGGAGAGGCCGTAGCCCGGTGGACGAGTCAGCATCACGACACGGCCTCCGTATCCACTGGCCAGCAATTCGCGCGTGCCGTTGCGCCCGTCCAGTTCCGCGGCGGCGAGCCAGTGGCCCTTGTCCTTGTCGAGGAATATCGTCTCCGCGGACCAGTCTTGGCCGTCACGACTGAGCAACTCGACCTTTCCGCTGTACCCGAACAACGCCACCGTCTCGACGTCCGGATCCGCGTCGAACCGTCCCGTGGCCAGACCGCGTGGGCCCTGAGGGCCGACGTAGATGGTCCGGGTCTCCCACCGCGTGGCGCTCTGCTGCTCGTGCCGGAGCACGCGTCCGTCGTCATGCGTCGTGTAGAGAACGACCGGACTGCCGGCACGGGACTCGCCGAGCGCGATTCTCCCTTTTCCCATCGGACCCTCGTAGAGGGTGCTCCAGACCGGACCTTCGCTCGTCAGTTGAAGCAGTTCGAGTCGCCCGGTACGGGAGACCGTCGCAATACCACGAGCGTCACCGGCCTGCGCGGGCAGAACCACCGCATCGCGGACGCGACCCGGCAGGTCCTGCAGGTGCTCGGTTTTCCACGTTCCGTCTTCGCCGGTCGGTCGGAGTCGATAGAGACCGCCGGGGCGGGTGAACACGATCAACTCGGTTCCGTCCGAGGACTGATCGATATCGCCGCCGACGATGGTGTGGATCTCCCGTCCCGTCAGGTGAGCGATCAGACGGTTGTCGAGTGCGCCATGATCGTACCCCACGACCTGGTAGATGTTTCCCTTCTGGCTTCCGACGTACGTCTCCGCACCGTCGATGCGCGGATCGATGTCGCCGTGTGCGAAGCCGCCCAGCCACTTGCCGTCGTGGACGGTTTCGAGCGGTGTCCAGCGGCCGCTGTACGAGACGAGAACGAGACAACGGCCGAGGTCGTCGAGTGCGACGATCTCGGGGGACCCGTACTGCGGGAAGACCTGTGCGGAATCCACCCGCCAGACGCCGACGCCGTCGTTGTCGATCACCAGGTAGGCGTCCCAACCCCCTTGCGTTCCGAGAGGGACCTCTCCCCCACGCGGATCGATCGAGGCGGGAGGCCCCTCACCCGCGACGGCAGAAGAAACAAGAAGCGAGAGCAGGATCGCACGACACGTGATGACGAACCGGGTTGCGATATTCATCGGACACCCCGCTGACGGTCTCGGCCCTTACCGAGAATCTACGACATCGATCGCCGGAGGACCCGCGGATTCTGTTGATCGAGTCCATTCTGCCACGGGGTGGGGCGGAAATAAACGCTCAGCCGGCGCCGCCGCCCAGGTGTTTGTCGAGGAAGGCCTCCATCGCCCGGTAGAACTCGAATCGGTTTTCCTCGTTCTGGAATCCGTGCCCCTCGTCGTCCTTGACCAGGTAGTCGACGTCGATCCCCCGTGCTTTCAGCGCCTCGACGATCTGATCGGACTCTTGCTTGGTCACGCGCGGGTCGTTCGCGCCCTGAGCCACGAACAGCGGCACCCGGATCTTGTCCGCGTTGAAGAACGGGGAGGTCTCGCGGAAACGCGCTTCGTCGGTCTCCGGATGGCCGACCATCTCGTGCAGCATCTCGAGGTAGGGCTTCCAGTACGGCGGGATCGCGGCGATCCAGGTGAACAGATTCGAAACGCCGACGTAACTCACACCGCAGGCGTACAGATCCGGAGTCCGGGTCAATCCCGACAGTGCAGCGTAGCCCCCGTAGCTCCCGCCGTAGATCGCGACACGTTCTGGATCGGCGATCCCCTTGTCGACCGCCCAGCGCACCGCATCGGTGATGTCGTCCTGCATCGCGAGTCCCCACTGGCCGAAACCCGCCTCGAGGAACTCGCGACCGAAGCCGGCCGACGAGCGGAAGTTCATCTGCAGCACGGCGTAGCCACGATTGGCGAGAAACTGCACTTCGGGGTTGAAGCCCCAGGTGTCGCGCGCCCACGGCCCTCCGTGAGGATTGACGATCAACGGCAGACCGGACGGCTCTCGATCGACGGGGACGGTAAGGTAGCCGCCGATATTCAGGCCGTCTCTGCTCTCGTAACGGACCGGTTGCATCGGGGCCATCCGCTGCTCCTCGAGCCACGGAGAGATGTCGAACAGGTGCGTCAATTCCATCGCCTCCGCGTCGAGCAGGTAGTAGCCCCCGAGGGTCCGGTCGCTTCCCGAGTGGACGATGAACCGTGTCTCGTCCCGCGAGTGCGACCCGAGCAAGTTGTCCTTGCCGGGCAGGCGACGGTCGATGAAACTCTGCAGACGCTGTCGTTGCTCGTCCATGAACTCGTAGCCCAGGCGGTCGGTGGTAAAGGCCACGCCGGTCAGTTTCTTGCGAAGACGCGAGTAGAGCACGTGGCTGACGTCGACTTCGGGGTGCTGGTAGACGAGCTTCCGCTCCTCACCGGTCTGCAGGTCGTACTCGACGATCGCGGACTTGTCGCGGCCGACGTTCGACGAGGCGTAGAGCGCCTGGTTGTCGAAGGTGAAGATGCGAGGACTGGCGTACTCCTTGAAGTTGTAGGTGGCCACGGAGCGCCACGGATCCGACTCCTGATCGCGAAACAGCAGGCTGGTGTTGACGCCGTCGGTCGTCACCGCCAGTCGCAGAAGCCCGTCGTGGTCGGTGTGCCAGCTCTGGATGTTGCCCGGGTTCTCGGCGATCAGTTGCATCTCCCCGGTGTGAATGTCGAGCCGGTAGACGTCGAAGACCTCGGGATTGCGCTGGTTCATCTGAAACAGGATCTCGTCGTCGTTGTCTTCGAGTTCGTCGACGATGTCGCACTTGACCCCGTCGAAAGGAGTCAGGTCGAGCGGGTTGGATCCGTCGTGCCCGACGGCGAACAGGCGGTAGTTCTCGTCGCCTCCCTTGTCACGAACGTAGACCAGGCGCTGGTCGTTGACCCAGATGTAGCCGGCGACGTCGCGCTCGGTGGCCTCGGTCACCCGCGTGACCGACCCGCTTGCGAGATCCTTGACCATGACGTTCAGCCGGCGCTGGTACGGCTCGAGCCAGGCCAGGTAGTGGCCGCCGGGTGACAGCCGTAGCATGATCTTGTCCGGTTTTCTGAAGAAGTCTTCCAACGGGATCATCGTTCCTCCGCGCAGGTGTCGGGACGTACCTCGCACCAGAATTCATCGATCGCTTCGAGCATTTCCTCGCCGGCCAGCAACGCGTGGTCGTTGTGCCCGGCTCCGTCGATCAACACGAATCGTTTGCGCGGACCCGCCGCCGCGTCAAAAAGGGCCCGGCTCTGGCCCAGCGGGACGATCTCGTCGCGGTCTCCGGCAACCACGAGCAGCGGAGCCTGCAGCGACGGTGCACGATCGATCGACGGGTAGCGGTCGGCCAGCAGCAGGCCAACCGGCATGAACGGGTAGTGCAGCTTGCCGATCTCGGTCATCGACGCGAACGGAGAGCGTAGCACGAGCGCGGCGGGCGGGTGTTCGACCGCGAGTTCCAGCGCCACCGCCGCCCCGAGCGATTCACCGAAGTAGATCAGCGCCCCGTCATCGACGCCTTCACGGGTCTTCAGGAAAAGCCGAGCCGCTCGCGCGTCGCGGGCCAGACCGCGCTCTGTCGGGGATCCCGGGTTTCCGCCGTAGCCGCGGTAGTCAAAGAGCATCACGGCGAAACCACGGTCGAGGAGCGCCCGCGCCAGCGGGACCCGGGCCGCACGATGGCCGGCGTTGCCGTTGAAGACGAGGACGGTCGCACGCGGCGTACCGCTGGCCAGCGGTGCGAACCACGCTCCGAGGTCGAGTCCGTCGGTCGTCTCCAGCAAGACGTCGCTCGCGCCCGGCAAGACACCCCCGGCGGCGGGCACGTCATGCTCCAGCGGAAAGTAGATCATGCGGCGCTGGAACAACCAGACCAGCAGCAGCAGCGCGACCAGGACCACGGCCACGAACCCCAGCGCCTTGCCTGCCTGTCCTGCCAGCGACGCAGTCATCTCGACCCACCCAGTTTCGATCGCCCTCGAACGGAGCTTGAAAGTGTACATGGTAGTGCGAAGATTGTGGGTTGCCGCTGGCCTGACTGACGACCAGAGGTCGACCGTCCGCGGGGAAATGGGGACATTCCTGATTTCCCCAGCTTCGAAGCAAGACTCGATGTTCCGGCGTTCCGACAGGAAATCAGGAATGTCCCCATTTCCCCCTCCTCGTGATCGAGGGGCGGGCCACCAGGGAAAATGTAGCCGATGTGCGCGCGCCGAAACTCCCGGTTGCGCTAGAATCGGTCCTTGCCGAAAGGAGACGACATGAGTGGAACGTTCAAGCTGGTAACCCTGGTCGGCACTTCCCCCGACTCCTACGAACAGGCGATCAAGAACGCGGTCCGCGACGCTTCCGCATCCCTGCGCAACCTCAGCTGGTTCGAGGTCCTGGAACTGCGAGGCCGGGTCGCCGACGGGGCGGTCGCCGAGTTCCAGGCCAAAGTTCAGGCCGGATTCAAGGTCGACTCCTGAGAACGAGTCAACCCTTGATCACGCCGATCGGCCTCAGGCGTGCCACCTTGCGTGACAGTCCCGCGCGATGGACGACGTCGACGACGTGATCCACGTCCTTGTAGGCGTCGGGTTGTTCCTCGGCCAGACCGCGCCAGCTGCGAGCCCGGGCCACCACGCCGCGTTCGGCCAGCTCGCGGTCGATGCGCCGCCCTTTCGAGGCCTTCACGGCGGCCGTCCGGCTCATCGCACGGCCGGCGCCGTGACAGGTGGTGCCGAACGTCTTTTCCATGCTCCCCGGCTGTCCGACGAGCACCCAGCTCGCCCGGCCCATGTCTCCCGGAATCATCACCGGCTGCCCGATCTGGCGGTAGGCCGAAGGGATCTCGGGATGTCCCGGCGGGAAGGCCCGCGTGGCTCCCTTGCGGTGGACCCACACCTCGCGTTCGCGTCCATCGATTGCGTGTCGCTCGAGCTTGGCGATGTTGTGGGCCACGTCGTAGATCAGCGACATGCCCAGGTCTTCCCAGCTACGGCCGAACACCCCCGAGAAGACCTCACGCGCCTGCCACATCAGTAGCTGTCGATTGCACCACGCGAAATTCCCCGCGGCGCTCATCTCGTCGAGATAACGGCGTCCCTCGGGGCTGTCGACCGGAGCACAGACGAGTTGCTGGTCGGGCAGCTTGATGCCGTACTTCTGCGGGATGCCGCGCAACTTCTTCAGCGCGTCGTCACAAACCTGGTGGCCCAGTCCGCGCGAGCCCGAATGGATCATCAAGCAGATACCGTCTCGTTCGAGGCCCATCACCGCGGCGGCCGGCTCGTCGAACAGCTGGTCGACGACCTGAACCTCCATGAAGTGATTTCCCGATCCCAGCGTGCCGCACTGGTCGGCACCACGGGCGAGCGCGCGCGGGCTCACCAGGTCCGGACGTGCGTCCGCAAGACACCCTCGCGCCTCGGTGTACTCGATGTCCCCGTCGGTCGCCAGGCCTCGTTCACGCAGGTAGCGCGGCCCCTCGGCCATCAGGTCCCGCAGCTGACGCTCGGTGAAACGGTAAGCCCCGCCGCGCCCCACACCCGCCGGCACTCGGTCGTACAGGGCGCCGACCAACCGCTCGAGCACGGGCTCGACCTCGGCGAGCCTCAGCTTGGTCCGCACCAGACGAACGCCGCAATTGATGTCGTATCCCACTCCCCCGGGAGAGATCACTCCTTCCTGCGCGGGATCGGTGGCGCAGACCCCGCCGATCGTGAATCCGTAGCCCCAGTGGATGTCCGGCATCGCCAAACTCGCGTGCTGGATGCCGGGAAGGAAGGCCACGTTGGCCACTTGCTCCGGAGCCTGATCGTTCCGGATCTGCTTGATCAGTTTCTCGCTGGCGTAGATCAGCCCATCCACGCGCATGCCCTTCTTGTAGCTCTTGGGAATGCGCCACAGGTATTCGTCGAGCCGCTCGAGGGGCCCCGTGTATGCCTGTTTACCCATCGGCGTGCTCCTGCGGGTGCGCGGCGGCACGCCCCCGTGGCTCAAATATCGACGATCACTTCGGCGAGCCAACCGTCATCGGTTCGCTCGACCTTCAACCCGTGATAGGTGATGGCCTTGACCTCTCGTAGAAGCCGGTAGCTTCCCGAATCGAGCGCGAAGCAACGGACCGACGCGCGGAGCCCGAGATCGTTCACCGCCACTTCGATCTCACCCGACAACAGGCGTTCGGTGTCGAAGACGTACAGCAGTTCGTTCAACCAGTCCAACATCAGGAAATCGCGACGATCACCCTGGATCTCGAATACGCGGCGTCCCGCCGGCCTACCGTGCGGCGGCGGCTCGACGATCATCGCGAACAGCCCGGCCGCCGCGTCGCGGAACAACCCGTCGAGGTCGGTCGCCGTCACGCGCAGGCCGAGATCCGCGGTGTGCTCGAAAAACTCGAACATCTTCCTCCGGGCCGATTGTCACGGCTCGAGTCTACGCCGGAACGCGGCCTCGCGCTCGGGATCCGGGTGGTGCACGAAGTAGAACCGCCGCAGCTTGTCGTAAATCTCGGCGATGCGCTCCGGCGGTTGCGCATCGAGTCCGGCGATGGTGGCGTCGACGACCCCGAGGAAATCGGGAACCGGTACGCCTCGCTCCTGCAGAGCCCGCATCATCGCGGGATCCCAGTGCAAGACCCGGCCGTAAACCTCACGATCGAACGGCACGACGATTTCCGGTATCCAGTCGTTCAGACGAAGGACCTCTCCGGGAACCTTGGAGAAGGTGAAGTGTACGGCTCGCTGTTCGATCAGGTAGTCGACCGAAGCGTGCTTCTCGTGACCGACGCGACCGCGCCGCGAGAGTTCCTGCCGCGCCACCTCGCGGTCGGTCAGGCCGGCATGGCCCTCGATCGCAACCGGGAAAGCCGCTCGATAGACGATGCGCGCCTCGTCGCCGTAGAAGGCGACCCGGACCGGAAGCCCCTCGAACACACGGCCCAGGACCTCGCCCGAATGCTCGAGATCCGCGACCTTCTTGTCCGAGTAATACGATCGTTCGTCGGCGATCCCGTGAGCCCACTCGGTACCCCCGACCGGGGTCGAGGTCAGCGCGATCCCCGCGAGCAGCGCGAGGCCGGCCACCTGACCCCAGCGCGGTCTGGTGAACGGGGCCAACATCAGACCGTAACCGAGCAGGAGCAGGTAGAACGGCAACGTCGGTATCAGCAGGCGCGCGAACATGAAATCGCCTCCGACGCGCACCACGTACCAGGTGTAGGTCACGGCGATCGCCAGAGCGAGGACGACGACCCTCCCGTGCAGGGCCACGCCGGCCGTTGCGGCCGGATCCCGACTGCGGCGCGTGTAGCCGACGATCGCCGCCGCCAGCAGCAGGACCGGACCGGCCAGCAGTGGCCAGTAACGCTCGAAGAACAACCCTGCGTAATGCCAGCCCTGCTCGTACCAGGGTAACCAGGCGGACTTGGCGTAGTACGTGTTCGGGAAGAAGTCACCGTAGTAGGCGACACGCCAGACCGTCGCAGGCAACCACAGGACCCCGAAGCCGAGGGCGAAACCGATCGCCGCGCGCAGCCGGGGGCGTCCCCACGCGAGCGATGCCAAACCGATGACGTAGGCCGGCAACATCCCGTCGGGTCGCGTCAGCGCAGCCAGTCCGGAAATCGCCCCTGCCAGCAACCACCAGCCGGTCCCACCCTCCTCGGTCGACAGCGGGCGCGCGGCGGCCACGAACGCCGCCGTCAGCAGGAACGTGAACAGCGCCGTCTCCATCCCGCTGACCGCCCAGATCGCCCAATCGGTGGAAAGGGCCGCGCCGAGAGCCGCAACGGGCAGGACGAACGCTCCGCCCGTCCAGACCCGTGCGTCGGACCGATGCTGGAACCAGAGCAGGGCGATCGTCGCGAGGTAGCAGCCGAGGCCCCAGAAGTTGGCCCAGGCTTCGGCCGCGAAGCCGAGCCGCAGTCCGGCGGCCGCCCACAACGTCCACGTCAAGTTGGTGAAGCCCTCGACCCGTTCACCCGCGTTGAAGACCAGGCCCATGCCGTCCACGAGATTGCGGGCGTAGCGAAAAGAAATGAAGGCGTCGTCGGCGGTCCACCACTGGTTCACCGCGGCGGACGCCGCCACGGCGAGCGCCACCAGGCCCAGAGCGATCGATGCGAGTTGACCGGGTCTCATCGTCTTACCGGATTCCATGCCGTTTCGTCCGCAATCCCGGAGACACCCCCCCGGGCTGGCATCGGCAGACCCAAAGTATAGATTCGATTGCGGGTGTCAAAGGAGGGTCGGCTTGAGAAGGATCCTGATCCTGGTTGCCGTGGCCACCGTTCTGCAGGGAAGCTGCGGGGTACCGGTGCTGTACGAAGACGGGATCGCCGTGGGCGGAATCGTCGCCGGCGAGGACCCGTTCGCCGGGTTCAGCCGGCGGTACCTGGACTGGTATTTCGCGGCCCACCCCGTGCGAGCGACCCAGCTCGGGATCCACGATCACGACCATGCCCTTCCGACGATGGACCGTAGAGGGATCGAGCGGATGATCGCCGAATCCCGCGCCTGGCTCACGGAGCTGCAGAGCATCGACCCCGACCGGCTCGAACCGAGCGCGTCGTTCGACTACCGGATCCTGGACCATGCCATCCGCGCGGAGTTGCTGGAGCTGGAAGAGATCGAAGGCTGGAGACACAATCCCCTTCTCTACAACCGCGCGATCGCCGACGGTGTGGCTTCGTTGGTGGAACGCGATTTTGCTCCACTCGACAGCCGGGTCGAGGATCTGATCGAGCGGCTCGACGCCCTGCCGCGCGTCATCGCGGCCGCCAAACAGAATCTGGACGGCGTCCCGAGATTGTGGGCCGAGCTGTCCGCCCGCAGCAGCCGCGCCACGGCCGAGTATCTCTTCGTGGACGTGTCGATCAGCCTGCGCGAGCAAGGCCTCGAGCGACTGGACCCCGCCCTGCGCAAGCGCTGGACACACGCTCAGCGGCGCGGCGCGGCGCGCCTGCAGCAGTTCGCGATGTGGACGAGCCGCGACCTGACGCCCAGGGCGGACGGAGACTTCCGCCTGGGGCGCCGATTGTTCGAGCGGAAGTTGCTCTACGAAGAGCACCTCGACCTGACCGCCGATCAGCTGCTCGACATGAACGAAACCGCGATCGCCGACTATCGAGATTGGGTCGTTCGAGAGGCGGCGCGCCTGGACTCTCGCGTCTCGGCGGACAGCGTGATGGTGCGAATCGCCGAGCACCACCCCGACCCGGAAGAGCTGATCGCCACGGCGCGCACCTTCGTGGAACAGGCGCGGCGCTTCGTCGAAACCCGACAGATCGTCACGTTGCCCAACGAGAGCCTGCCGGTGATCCGGCCCACGCCGGAGTTCGCCCGCAGCGGATTCGCCTCGATGTCCACGCCGGGCCCGTTCGAGACCCGGACGACCCGGGCGTTCTACAACATCACCAACATCGATCCGGCGTGGTCGGCCCAGCATCAGTCCGAGCACATGACCTACTTCAACTACCCGGCCTTGCTGGGCATCTCGATCCACGAGGTCATGCCAGGGCACTACGTCCACCTGATGTGGCGCGACCGGCTCCCTAGCGACGTACGCAAGGTCTTCCTTCCCTCGTCGGTCGTGGAAGGCTGGGCGCACTACGTCGAGCAGATGATGATCGACGAGGGTCTGGGCGACGGGGACCCCGCGGTGCGCCTGGGTCAGTTGCGACGCGCCCTCCAGCGCCACGCTCGCTGGGACGCCGGGCTGGGCATGCACGTCTTCGACCACACGGTCGAGCAGGCCACCGATCGTTTCCAGAAGATCGCCTACTTCGCCGAGTTCCCCGCGTTGCGAGAAGCCCAGCGCGGGACGTACAACCCCACCTATCTGGTCTACGCCCTGGGTCGCATGGAGATCCTCGAACTGCGCGAGGACTACCGCCACTACCTCGAGGCCCGCGGCGAGTCGTTCTCGCTGCGAGAGTTCCACGACCGGTTCCTGATGCTGGGCCTTCCGATCTCTCTGGCAAGGGAAGCGATGATGCCGGACGCCGATCGATCGTAACCGTTGGACAGCGCGGCGGCTCAGCGCGTGACGGCGAACTTCACCGTCGGCAACGCGGCCTCGAAGAGCTTCCTGTCGGATTCGAGATCCTCGGCGTTCGTTCTCAGGGCCAAGATCAGCGTGACGTCCCCCTGGCCGACGGCCCGCAACTCGAGAACGGAATCCGGCCCCGAGTCGGCGGACGCGCGAAGGGTCGCCCTCACGCCGCGACAGACACCGATCGCGGCCGGCTCGAACGCCGTGGCCTCCGGGGCGTCGAACGGCACGTTCAGGAACGGGTCCTTGGCGATCCAGTTCGCCAGCTTGTTCAGCGCCTTGTCCGTGAAGCCCTCGCAGGCCATGCCGGCCTTCGATTCGACGCGTCTGACGATCCAGGCTGACGTCTCGCCGCGCTGGATCGCCTCGAGCGCGAGTTCCCTTTCCGTCCCGTCCAGGTGGTTCTCGGCGGCGTCACTGGTCATCGACTCGGGCGTGAAGACCGCGGTGCCCCAGAACACGTTGCCGCCCGAACTGATCATCTCGTGGTGATAGGACGGCCAGCCTTCCGGCACGGCCACGGCGAAGACGTGATCCAGTTCCGTGTACGGAACCAGCCCTTCCGGAGCGGCGAACTGCCCCCAGGAGAGCTCCTCCGCGACGTCGAGCACGTTTTCGAAGATATCCGGTGTGCGCACGCCGTAGCCCAGCTTGCGACCGTCGCGAAAACCGATCAGCCGACGCGATCCGCCGTCTTCGATCGTCAACACGACCCAGTCGGTGTTCACGTCGCCGCGCATCTTGCCGAAGGAGATCATCCCGACGGATTCGAACGGTATCGAGATGTCGGCCTTCTTCGACAGGAACTCCAGCGAGGTACGCGTGATCATCAGATCGCCGGAGTGCTTCGGCCCTGCGAAGCCGAGATTTTTTCCCGTGCGGTACCAGATCTTCTGGACGGTACGCGGGTAGGCCCCCGCATCGGGCTCTTCGCCCGTGGAGTCTGCCTCGGGGGCGTCGGCGGCGATTGCCAGGGGTGCACCGAGGGCCAACAACACCGCGAGCACCCACGCCCCGGGCCGGGCGATCCGGTGCTGCAGTCTGATCCTCTCGTTCTTCATGGTTTTTGACGTGACGATCATCCGTCGTCCACCTCGGAATGACAAGCCCTTTCGTGCACGGTCAGCGCCGATGCGATCCGGTGCCCGGCGATCCCGAAGGCGACGGCGACGTTGAGCGATTGCTTGACTCCCAGCATGGGGATGCTCACGCGGTGTTCGCAGGCGTCGAGGATCTCCGGCGCGATGCCCGCGACCTCGTTGCCAATGACCAGGCAAATCCTCGGGGGCCACTCCACTTCGTCCAGCGGCCGTGAACCCGGCCCCGACTCGAGCGCCACGGCGACGTAGCCGTCACGAACGACCTCGCGCAAGGCCCGCGCGCTGTCGCCGCGGTAGTCCCACGCCACCGCCTGTTCGGCGCCGAGAGCGGTCTTGCTGATCTCGGGGCGCGGAGGGCAACCGCTGATCCCGCCAAGGATCAATCGCTCGACTCCACAGGCGTCGGCCGTGCGGAAGATCGAGCCGATGTTCCACAGGCTGCGCACGTTGTCCACGACGACGATGAAGGGCAAGCGACGCACTTCGGCGCCCGCACCGCCGTCGGTCCGATCGGGTCGCCGTCGCAACTCGTCCTCGATCTCGACGGGCCGGGCGGTCATGCGCACCCCACAGGCCGGGCAGTACATGTTGCGTCCCAGCCAACGCGCGGGAGGCTCGAAGACGAGCCCGCAACGTTCGGACGGACAGCGCACCTGGATCGGGTTCTTCAACGTGGACTCACTGGGCTACAATCCTCCGGACCGGTTCTTTCCTGCGGAGTACCTTGACATCTTGACCAATCCGACCCGAATCGCGCAAACGGGCCTCGATCTTCGGCCCGCGGCGGCCGTGGCGTTGACGATCACTCTCGTCTGCTGCGCGCTCGCTCCCCTTCGCGCGGAGACGCCTGCCGAACCGATCCGGCTCACGGGCGAGATCTACCGCGGGGAAGACCTCAGCGCGATCGTCGCCATCGGGCAATTCCTGGTCATCGGATCGGACGAGGGGA
>Ga0316198_10000408_pt1 | contig 22391 bp, 23 predicted proteins | sample OudBieAanoxic_MG_FD_204935 | JGI IMG/M metagenome (GOLD analysis project Ga0316198, IMG submission 204935) | Coastal sediment microbial communities from Oude Bieten Haven, Netherlands - site A anoxic | ecosystem: Environmental > Aquatic > Marine > Coastal > Sediment | place: Netherlands...
CTTAATGTGTTGATGTTTAGAAAAATCTACTTTTTTAAGATTGTTTAAGGTTATTATTTATTTGATTACAATTTAGCCAATCGGAGAACAATAAGAAATGATAATTATCAGGAGTACTACAGCGTTATTTCAATTAAAATTAGTCCGGTCTTCGCTTCTTTAAAATGCCCCCGGCATAATTAAATACCTCTGATTTTAGGATTTGAAATTGCTGCAAACAATTCACCACATGAGCTTTTAGCTGCTGATGTTCAGCACAAACATGTTCATCTCCCTGACCATCCTTACATTCCAAAGCGCCACCCAGTTTATTTTCATGTTGCGCTATTTGTTCTTCTAATTTGGTCTTATACTCATTAACCGTCTTAAGTCGCTCGAGATAATCCTGTAAGCGTTCAAACAAGTTAGGTGTATTGGGTTCAAAAACATAGGAGTGAAGCAATTCTTCAATAAACAGCAATTCATCTTTCATTAAATGAAAGGAAGATTTCCATTGTTGTGAATCTAAATGGAATTTTTCCAGTACCTCTAGTTTACTATCTTCCGTTTTATTTTTCATCAAAATGAATCTCGTATTTTAAAACTACTCCCGATTTAAAGTTCGAACAATGATCTAAATCATGTGCCAGTTAAAAAATAAGCTCTGCGGTTTCAAATAATTCCGGAATTTGGACATTCCATTTATAGATCTCTTCTATTTTATCCTTAAATTCATCTAAAGCTTCCTGCTCTCCATGTATCAAAAAAACGCGTTCAGGAATATTTTTTATGGAAGCCATCCAGTCCAGCAACTCTTTTTGATCTGAGTGAGCCGACAGACTTTCTTCATGATAAACACTGGCTTTTACGCCATAATATTTACCAAAGATCTTAAGTTCCTTAGCCCCTTCTAAAAGAGCCCTTCCACGTGTTCCTTCCGCCATGTAACCAACCAGTAAAATATTGGTATTCGGAATATCTACCATTTGTTGTAAATAAGTAAGAATTCTTCCACCCGAAACCATACCACTTCCGGCAATGACAATTTTTGGTCTGGGATCGTCTATTGTTTCCCAGGTTTGTCTATAGGAATCAATAATAGTTACGTGCCTGCACATTGCACTATATTCCTTTAATGATAATTTATGCCAGTTAGGGAATTGTTGGAATATGGTAAGTACATTGTTTCCCATAGGACTATCAATAAAAATGGGAATATTAGGTATTTTATTCTTCTTATAGAGCTTCCAGAATAAATACATCAACGATTGCAAACGTTCTACTGCAAAAGAAGGAATAAGGAGATTACCTCTCTCATATAGGGTTTTATTAACCAGTGCAATCAATCTGTCTTCAACCTTATCCGGGGGATGTAATTTGTTTCCATAGGTACTTTCAACAAAAAGGAAATCGGCCCATTCAGGCTTAACAGGTGGGTCCAACAATAAATCGTCTGGCCTTCCAACATCACCTGAAAAAACAAAACGCTTACCGGAAATTTCCAATTCAATAAAGGTAGAACCAATTATGTGCCCATTATATCGGAATCTATACCGGATATTCTCAGAAAGTTGCGCCCATTGGTTCAACTCTTCCACTCTGAATAAATCTATTGCATTTTCAGCATCGAATAAATTGTATAATGGCATTGCCGGCTTATGCTTACTATAGCCCTCCCTATTTGCAATTTCTGCTTCTTCCTCATTTATCTTTGCACTATCGAGCAATATTATTCTGGCTATTGCCAGTGTAGGAGCAGTTCCTACTACAATACCTTTGAAGCCCTCTTTTACTAATCTGGGCAAGTAGCCCGTATGATCCAGGTGACCATGTGTTAATAAAACAATATCTATTGAACTAACCGGAACGGGCAGTGGTTTCCAATTGGAAATTCTAAGATCTTTCCTCCCCTGAAACAAACCACAGTCAATGAGAATATTCTTCTCAGAACTTTCGAGATAAAATTTCGATCCGGTGACAGTGCCCGAAGCCCCTAAAAAATGTACTTTAACCATTATTTCAATTTAATGGTATCAAAACTTGCAAAGCGATCCTACCTCTTTGAGAATTTGAGTCTTCCTTGTATCGGACACCCCTAAATGGTCCAGGTAGAAACTATCTTTTAACAACTGACGACATAATACTACATCTCTACTTAATAAAAATTGTTTCTCTCTTTTAGTCAAAAGTGTTGAAACTGTAATGGGATATAGCCCCAGCCTATCTATACGATCTTTTATGCTATTTCCTTTTGGATAGTCCCAACTAAGAAGGTAAAGCCCTGTACATTTACCATAAACTATAGCGTCTTTGGTAAATCGTGTATTTGTGGCTACCCAGCATTCATCGGGTTCCTTGATATTTGAAATACTGTTATCCTCAGTATTTTTAATATCCTGATATCTGGAATAAATGTATAAAGGAATCTTAACATTACAATTGCGACCCTGTTCTCCGTGAAATTTACACTCAATAATTATAATAGATCCGTTTTTTTCGGCAACCACATCTATTTCATGACTTATGCATTTACCGGCTACAGTCTTGCTAACCTCAGTTTTGTATCCCGAATACTTCAATACCGAACTTAAAAACCTTTCAAACGGAAAACCTGTAGGGCCCAACTCATATATGGCCTTTTTAAGTTTGTATTTTGATGCGTATATAGGTTTCTTGCGTCTTAAAAAGCTATAAGCCCTATTATATAATTCTTTGGTCGTAATTCCATCATATAATTCTTCCTTGACAAGAGTCAAAATTTGGGAAATCAATTGACTGTCTGCCCCACTTCGCTTTAAAGAAGCGCGTAACTTCTCTTCCGAGAATAGTACTTTGTCACCCGAAGCCTTAACTATGAAAAAATCTTCATTTGCCATTATGTACTCTAATTAAGATGGTCCACAATGAAATTGTAAAATCCTAAGCGCTACTCTATTTATTAAAATATTCCCTTACTAATGCCTTGACCTGATTTTCGGTCATACTATCTGCCTTCTCCACAGTTTTAACTTTTGATGCCAGAGTTTTATAATTTTCATTTAATTCTTTGTAAAATTTGGCATTAGTATCTGCCGGACCAAAAATTGCTATGGCTTGTGCATCTTCTATTGTCTTAGCCAATTCCTTAAAATATTGTCTCAATTGATGTTTCTCTCTTTCCAGATATTTACTGTCCTGAACTACATCCTGCGGACCCCATCTGGTTTTAGAGCGTGCTCCGCCCTTAGGATTAAAGAAATCAATTTCCGAATAAACAGTATTGAATCTAATGTCTTCGTTTTGTAGTGTTACGAGATGTGCCTTTTCCTTATCTAACCAAATTCCAATTTTCTTCATTGCTATATCGTTGTGAATTAATATTATTTTCCTATGTCCAAATTATAATGACCCTATAGTCTTAATCCAAATCATCATTTGTATAATGATGGTTATCAGTTTGTGTATGGGAGTATAAGAAACGGTATGTTAATATTAAAACTAACCTTTTCTATTACCGGTTCACGGGTTAATTTCTCTAAAAAACCGTGTTCGTAATGAATCATTACCAGCATATCAATACCCAATTCATCAATGAAATCAGTTATTGCTTTGGTTTTATTAGTAAAATCGGGCATCCAATGAATCGTATGTCTTATTTGACCTAAATACTCCCTTAGTGTATATAAATTTGATTTCTGAACCGGGCTTAGCCTTTCTTCTTCATTTATATGTACTATGCAAATGTTAGAACCACAATTTGATGCCAATGTTTGAAAGGGTTGCAAAACTTTAGCATTGTAACTCTGTTTGTAATCTGTTGCAAAAGCAATCTCTGTAGGTGAAAAAAACTCCTTTTCCCCCGGTACAGTTAATATGGGACAATCCTTAATAGCATTTATAGAATTAATTACGTTGCTACCCAGAAATATGGATTTGGCTCCGGTCTTCCCTTTATTCCCCATTACAATGAGATCGGCATTCGTTTCTTTAATGGCTTGTTTTAATGCATCAGTCAAATTTTCATTTTTTGAATGAATACCAACATGATGTTTGGGATTCCCTGAATCAAGATTTATTTTATGTAAAAATCCCTTAAGCCCCTCCATGGACTCCTCCTCCAATTGTTGTAATAAACTTAATTTACGCCCTGCGCCCTGGCTATTACTTTTAAGAGGGGTATGCTCAGTGTAGGCATTAAGAATATGGAATGAACAATGATGATCTTGAAATAGTTGCTTGATATAAAAAAGCGCATTATAGGCATTATGCGAAAAGTCTGTTGCAACAAGAATATTTTTCATTAAATTTTCTGATTTACATTAGGTAATAACCATAAAAGGTATGCTAACATGAAACCCTATTTTCTTAATAACAGGTTCTATAAAAAGACTTTCCAAGAAAGTGTGTTTGTTCTGGATCATTGCCAACATGTTCATCTTGTTTTTTAATTGGAAATTATTTATTCCTGTAATTATTTCCTGATTTGGCAGGTCATGAAACAAATGAGGAATCTTTTCTAATATTTTTTCCAGTTTGGCCTTATTTTCTGATTGAACTTCGGTAAGGTCATAACCACTGGAAATATGTAATACCTGAATTCTGGATTTGTGTAATTCAGCTAAATCAAGAAGGGCCTTTAACTGCTCTTCACTGAACGTTACTTCGTAGTCTGTAGGAAATAATATTTCTACGGGCTTTTCAAAATCAAAATCTGCAGGTATTGCGATAACAGGGCAGGTTGCTTTTTTAATAACATGAACGGTATGTGTGCCAAGGAAAATTTCCTTTGCCCCGGTTGCTCCCTGAGTACCCATTATTACCATATCGGCCTCTTCATTCGCAACCATTGAAGATACCTCATCAACAAGGATATTGAAAGCAGAATGCGTTAAAATAGTATGCTTGGGATTCTTAAACTCCTTTTGCAATTGTTTTTGAAGCTCTTCGAGCTGATTTATAGATTCTGATTGATAAATATCTCCCAGACCAATCTGACCCGGACTGTGCAGCAGATATTCTGTTTGGTAAATAGCCGGTGTGTACGTATTTAAAAGATAAAAAGTTGCCTCCTCATCCTTTAAAAGGTTCATAGCATAAGAGATAGCATTATATGCATTATAAGAAAAATCGGTAGGAAGTATTACTTTTTTCATTGGTACGTATTTTTAAAGTTATCGAGACAGATTTTGCAAAACCAAAAATGGTATTTTTATGTGTAACCCTATTTTTTCAATCGTGGATTGATGCAACATTTGCTCCAGATGTGAATGTCTGGAATTAGCCATTATCAGAAGGTCTATTTCTTTATGGACAATGTATTTTGTGATTGCTATGGTTTTATCCTTTCCTTCAGTTGTTTCAAAATACAAGTTAGCTTTGTACAAACATTCCTTTAAAAGACTCATGTTATCTTCTTGTCGCAGCGATAGTTTCTTGTTAGAATCAATATAAAGCATATGAATGGATGACTTGAAGGAACCGGTTAATTCGCATACTAGTTTTAATTCTCTCCTTTTATAGGGCACCAAATAATCTGAAGGAAACAAGAGTTCTTTTGGAGGATGGTATTTGTAATTCTCAGGAATAGCCAGAACAGGGCATTGCACATACTTTAAAACCTGAATAGTATTGCTTCCAAAAGTTATGGTTCTGTCATTAGATTCCCCTCTTGTGCCCATTACCACAATATCCGCGTTCTCCGAATTAATGAGATCATTAATCTCATCTGTAAGTGTCCCAAAGGCCGAAATAGATTTGAATTTATGCCTTGGGTTGGGTGAATACTCAAATATATCTTTGATTATTTTTGAAAGTTGTTTTTCAGAATTTTTGTAAGTTACTTCCTTTAGTTCGTCTAGTGAACTTCGTTTAACAACCCTGTCTTGTTGATAAACCTCATCGGCGTAAGCGTGCAAGATAAAAAAGTCGGCCCTGGTATATTTAAATAATTGACAGGCATATTTAAGTGCATTAAATGCATTTTTAGAAAAATCTGTGGGTACTACAACTTTTCGCATAACCAAATCATCTTATGAACTGCACTAAAATTACTATTTAGAAGGACAGGAAACCATGACATTAATCAGTTACTCAACTCTTTAATTTTTTTAAATTAGCCCCATATAAATAAAAAAATGAAGCAAAATTTTAAAAAATTAACATCTGGTGATATTCCCGTACTTGTAGATTTTTATGCAGATTGGTGCGGTCCATGTAAAACGCTGGCCCCCATTCTAAAACAGGTCAAAGAGGAATTGGGTGATACTATCAAAATTGTTAAGATAGATGTGGATAAAAATCAGTCTATTGCTTCTAAATATCAGATTAGGGGCGTTCCCACAATGCTTCTATTTAAGGATAGCAAGCAAATATGGCGGCAATCAGGGGTTGTACCAAAAAATGAAATAATTAATATAATTAAATCCCATAGATAGTTACTGATAACTACAAGGATGCCCTGCATAATGGTTTATTTGCAAAATACTATCAGGAGTTGAAAGCACACAAACTTCCCCAGTTATAATTCATGCAATACCAGGAAAGGGATATCAGTATGGTAACTTATTTCTTCGACTGAAGGTGTAAAGAGAATTCGTTGAAAAAAGTTTAGATTTTTAGCTACCATAGCTACAAGGTCTATATCTCTGCTTTCGACAAAGCACTGAATAGAAGTTTCCAATTTGGATCCTGTTAAGGTGTGAAAACTATGATCAATACCACGCAGATAATCATGTAAAAAATCTTTGTTCCTCAATTGCTCCTCAGTTAAAATTTCACCTTTTTTAGAAACATGAACAACTCTCAAAATAGAATTATTCATTGCCGCCATTTCAACCAGAGTGTCCAGAACTTTGACATCATATGCAATGTGGAAATCTGTTGGGAAGGCTATTTCTTTAGGTGTTTTATATGTAGAATTCTCGGGTACTGCCAATAAGGGACATTTTACCTTGGTTATCACATCACCAGTATTACTGCCCATTGCTACTTTTTTAAGTCCGGAAGCACCTTTAGTGCCCATGATAATAAGATCTATCTTTTTGTCCTCTAATTCCCTCTTGACACCGTCTGTGAAAAAGTCATATTTTGCTATTGAAACAAAGGAATGTAATTCATTATGGTGATGTTCTTCAATATAATCTAAAAGCTTTTTCAGGTCCTTTTTGCTTTGGGTTAAAACCGTTTCCTTTAGCATTACGGAACTACCTCTGACTGATGTTCCGGCACCTGAATATGGTGGGATTGGGTTGATGTGGATAATGTGAAAAATACATTTTGTTTTTTTAAATAATTCAAGCCCGTAATTTATTGCATTACGTGAATTTTTTGAAAAATCTGTCGGGATTAAAATACGTTTCATCTTAGTCTGATTTGTTAAAAAACAAAATTACAATCACGATAAGAACCTTAAAATGACTACCATCATGTACATCAACTTTTCAATATCAAAAATTAATATGGAATCCTTTGTAACCGATCCATATCTAAAATTTTAATGTCCCGATCTTTAATCTCAATTATACCCTCTTTCTTAAAGTTAGATAAGGTTCTTATCAGAGTTTCCGTAGCCATTCCCGCAACACTGGCAAGATCACTTCTTAAAACGTGGATATTGCCAGCTTCATCTTCCTGCAACTTATCTGCAAACTTCAGCAAAGTAGACGCCGTTTTTTTGCGTACAGAACCATAGGCCATCTGCAGCAACTGATCTTTTATCTGTGTAAGGTCTTCAGATAAAAGCTGTAATAACTCCAGAACCAATTCACTATTTTGCTCTAAAACCATTTTTAACTGATCCTTGTGAAGGCCAATTAGGACAGAATCTTCCATGGCAGTAGCATATTCCTGGTAGGGTATATTCTTTGTAAAACTTGTAAAACCAAAAAAATCGTCCGATCTGTAAATTCCAGTAATTAACTCCTTGCCCTGTTCATCGAGCTTATGGGTTTTGGCGTTCCCTTCTATTACCAGATAAACCAAATTGGAGTTATCACCTTCCCGGTATATGGCATCACCCAATTGAAATCGGAATTCCTCTCCATTATCATCAATAAAATTCTTCAGCTGATGAATGTTCCTAACCTTCCGATCAATTCCTGTTTCAAGGCTTATTTTATTTTGTTGGGCTTCTTTAATAATGTTCGCCTTGGCAATCCTGCTCTCAATTGCACCAATAAGTTCCGATTCTTCAAACGGTTTAGTGAGGTAGTCATCTGCTCCCATTTCCATTCCCATCCTAACATCGCTATGCTCCGTTTTGGCGGAGAGAAAAATGAAAGGGATTGTATTTGTCTTATTGTCACCAGACAAAGCCTTTAAAACACCATAACCATCTAACTTTGGCATCATTATATCACATATAATAACATCCGGGTGACTGGCTTTAGCCAGCAAAACTCCCTTTTCACCATCGGGGGCGGTAAGGACTATGTAATTTGCCAATTCTAATAATTCTGCTGTGCTTTCCCTTAAAGCATTGTCATCTTCAATTAATAAGATCTTTTTCATCATAATTACAGCTATTAAGGTTTGAAAAGAACCTCAAGGGTGCAAAACCAATTTTCTAAAATTCTTCACCATTGCTATCAAATGGAAATGTTACTGTGAATGTACTCCCTTTGTTTTCCACACTTTCAAAACTAATATCCCCTCCCAGATTCTCAACATGAGATTTGACAATATTAAGGCCTATTCCGGTGCCCTGGGTGAGAAGTACATTATCGGCTCTGAAATATCGCTCAAATATATGTTTTTGATCTTTCTTGGGAATGCCAATTCCGCTGTCTGATACACTGAGGCGAATAGCATTTTCATCAAGATCAATTTGTATATCTATTTTAGTTTCCTCCGGAGAGTACTTAATTGCGTTGTGCAATAAATTAGTAAGTGCCAATGAAACAACCTTTTCGTCCTGATGTATAGTTACATCTTCAATATTCATTGGATAATTAATTTTTTGACCAGTCTTAAGCAGCATATTTGCATTATAGATCACCTGATTAACCACTTTGCTCAGCGAAAAATCGGTGAGTCTGTAAATCTCTTTTCCTTGTTCCAGACGTTCAATGGATAAAAAATCATTCAATATACCAGTAAGATAATGAACTCCGCTGGCAATCGATTTCAAATGTTTCTTTCTTATTCCTTGTTGATCAGCTGCACTATATTTGCCGACCAATGTAGCCGAGGTTAGGATAGTACTTAAAGGAGTTTTAAACTCATGAGAAACCATAGAAAGGAATTTAGTCTTGAGATCACTTAGTTCCTTCTCTTTTAGTAAAGCTTCATTGAGCTCCTGGGTTCTGCTCGCAACGGTTTTCTCGAGTTTTTGAGTATAATTTTTTCTTTCGGAGATATCAAGAGCAATAACTACTGTTAATACCTTATCTTCCAGGGCGGAAGATTGCAAATGAACTTCGACGGGGTATGTGGTCCCACCCTTGCGCTTAAAAAGAGTTTCGAAAGTAACTTTCTTATGGTTATTTAAATTCAAGGGATCAAGAATTTCCCTTAACCTATCTTCCGAAATACCGGTAATTATATCCTTAACGGTCATTTTTCTTAGTTCCCTTGAACTATAACCGGTATTTTTCTGAGCGCCATAATTCACATGTGAAAATCGTAATGTTTCTGCATCAAATACATAAATTTCATTTAAGGAATCATCAAAAATCTTTAAGAAATGTCTTATTTCTTCTTCAGCATTTACCCGTTTGGTAATATCATTCTGTATTCCTACAAAATGAGTGAGCTCACCCTCGTGATTACGTATTGGATTAATAGATACTTCGTTCCAGAATAAGGTGCCGTCTTTTTTATAATTCCTTACCCGAACCTGACATTTTTTACCTGCTTTAATAGCGTTGCGCATTATTTTAACTCCTCTTTGGTCTCTATCATCTTTCTGAAGGAACCGGCAATTTCTATTTAGCACTTCAGATTCTGAATACCCGGTAAGCTTTCTAAATGCCTTGTTCACATATATAATAGGGCGATCCTCTTGTAAGGCATCTGAAATAATAATACCATTCTGCGTAGCTTCAAGGGCCTCACTTTTTATATCAAGATTTTTTTCAATTTGCACTCGTTCAGACAAATCATTGACTAATGCAAGGACATAAGTATTCCCATATATAGAAAAAGGATTAAATCTGACATTCAGAGGAAATTCCTCTCCGGATTTTCGCTGCCCATGAACGCATCGGCCACCGGCCATTTTTACCTTCTTAACCTCCTTGTAATATTTAGTTACGTGTTCTTTGTGCGCATTTTTATACTTGTCAGGGATTAATTCAATAAGCGGTTTCCCTAAAAGCTCTTTATGTGTATACTCAAAAAGCCGGGCCGCTTTATTATTAATAGAGACAATTAACTGATCCTTATTTACAACGATTATCCCTTCCGATACGGCTTCGGAAAGTAAATGACATATATCAATATTTTTATCAAAAACACGCATCCTTTAAAATAAGGAATTAAAAAGCCGAAAGCATAATGTAAGGCACGTTAGACCTTAAAGGTGATTACCGGCAAGTTGGCATGATTAACCACATCTTCTCCAATGCTCCCCTTGAAAAAATGTGCTATTCCGCTTCTTCCGTGGGTAGGAATGGCTATCAAATCGGCATTAACTTCATTTGCATGATTAAAAATGCCCCCTTCAATTGAATAATCTGAGACGTATACGATTTCAGTATTTGAAGGAACCTCCCCATTGTGAGCTACTTTAAGGAATAAATCTGTTTTCTTTTTAATCTCTCCCGTACTCATAAATTCTTCATTGGGTAAGTTTACGTATACCAGATTAAGCTTAAGATCCCATTTAGCAAATAGGGCCCTGGCATTATGATAGGCTTTAATACTCTGCACGCCGAGATCACAGGCAAAAACAACCAATTTAGGCTTAAATGAAGGAGTAGGCTTTTTAATAACTAAAACCGGAATGTCCGAAGTTCGTACCACCTTTTCAGTATTGGAACCAACGAATATCTCACTAACACCACTTGCACCATGAGAGCCCATAATTATTAAGTCTATATTTTTCTCTTTGGCTATCTCATTAATCTCACTGAATATCTTGTAGTTTTGAACCATTTCCGTAACCTTAACTCCTTTTAAATAAGGTTTATCCAAAAAAGTTTCGTACCGTTTTTTGGCTAATTTCATATAAAAGTGAGCTTCTGCGGCTTCCTCAGATTCACTTTTGGTTAAGTAAGCCTCGGACAGACCCATCATGTGGAGTATAAAAATTTCCGAGTTAAAGTTTTTTGCCAGATTTGCTGCTACTTCCAGTGCATACGCGGCATGTTCCGAAAAATCTACAGGGACTAATATTTTGTTCATGGTAATTTATTTATTGTATCTAATTCAATGCTTCTTAAAGATTTCCTTTCTTTTTCTCAGTTGGTTTTCCAATTCCTTAATTGTTGTGGCTGCTGCCTTTTCAAAATTATCCTGATTAGATTTGGCAAATAGTCTGGGGCCCGGGGCACTCAATTGTATTTCACATATTTTACCCATACCAGATGGGTCATTTTCTAATTTAAAAAAGACATCTGCCTTAATGATCCAATCATATTTATTTGCCAGTTTTTCCAATTTAGAAGTTACAATTGCACTCATAGATTCACTGGTTGGCATTTGAACATATTGAATATTTATCGTCATAATAGAATATTTAGAGTTTAGATTAAAGATCGCACGGAGTATGATGTTAAACTATGACATTTGTCATTGTTGAAAGGTGTTGGTCATAATTATACGAATACACCTCCCTCTAAATTAGAGATACTAATTAACCTGACCAAAAAACAATAAGAAATAGGATTATGCCCTACCCTGATTACTTTCTTTCAGCAAAACAACAAGAACACCTAGAACAATTACATTTTTAATAATATACTGGCCCAGAAGAGTAAGGCTAAATGGTGCTTGTGAAAATACAAGATCCGGGAAAAAAAGAAATGGTAAGAAAGTCAGAATAATATGGATCAAAGCAAGCTTTAAGGCAGATTTTACAAAAAGGTGGCCTATTAATAACAATCCTATCAAGGTCTCCCAAATTGCGAGTAAAATAATAGATATTTCCGGAGTAAGAATTCCAAATGTCAACTGATCGATGGTTGCTTTGGCAAGATCCTCAGCCGGACTTACCCCTACAAAGAATTTGAGCGTCCCGAACCACAGATATACAAAACCTATGCTTAGCGAAATGAAGTTGATTTTTTTTCTATTATAAATTAGGCGAGCTACTAATTCCTTCATCTTATTTCAAAAAAAGCGAAACTAAGGTTTTCGAATAGTAGAAAAAGTGACAAATGTCATTTTTCTCTTATCAAATTAAGCCTATAAGAAGTCTTTTGAAGTGAATAAAGACTCAGATAATTTCTGTTCTCAAATCAAAATTAATAGCTCCGATGCTTAAGTATTCTCAATTCGTTTTGAATTCAATAAACTATTTTTAGTGTCAGATTACCAAAATGGCAATGATCAAAGTCATTCCTTAATTTAGTTAATGCCCTTAGTTTTGTTTTTGTATGAAAAATAAATGCTTAAATACATTGGTTGTTGAAAATTCAAAGGTACAGCAGACTATTATACGTCAGCTGGTACAGAATCATGATGACTTGCATTTGTCGGCCATATGTAACAACGCAATAGATGCAAACAGAATTACCAAACTTCACAAAATTGATTTACTTCTGCTCGATATTGAAATGCCCCATATAAATGGTTTTGATCTTCTTGAGTCTTTAGGTAAAAATATTGAGGTCATAATTATAACAGCTAACCCAAATCATGCCTTAAAAGCGTTTGACTATGGAGTAACCGATTATTTATTAAAGCCTGTTAAAATTGATCGATTTTACCAAGCTGTAAAGAAAGCATCTATTAATTACGGTAAAGTCCGTGAGCCCATTGAAGAAGGGGAATTTTTGAGGGTGAGGAGCAACATGAAAAATAGGAAGATCAATATAAAAGAAATTAAATGGGTGGAAGCGCTTGGCGATTATATAAAAATTATCACCGAAAATGAGAACCTGATAGTGCTAAGTTCTATGAAATCAATTTCCGATAAATTACCTAATGATAGATTTCTTAGGATTCATAGATCCTATATTGTAAATTTAAACAAGGTAGAAAAATTCGGTTGTACAAGTGTGGAGATAGACCAACATCAATTACCCATGAGCAGAAAGCAAAAACCAAAACTTGAATTGCTTTTGGAAAAGGAAGATAGTTAGCAAGTTAAATTATACCACATAACTCAAAACAAACTTGATGAGATGCATTCCTTTTTCGTATAGAATATTTTTTAGCTTTCTCTTAATTTCTGTCTTTACAGGCTGCAATGATGGCCAGGAAAAGATACTTCCTTCAGAAGTAACCATTACAGAATCTGTTTATTCATCAGTAACAATTCAGCCAGATAGCCTTTACCAGGTATACGCGGCTGTAGGAGGCATTCTGGATAAAAATTTCGTTGACGAAGGTGATACCCTGGCCAGAGGCACCCCGATAGCTCAAATCATAAACAATACTCCAAAGCTCAACACTGAAAATGCAGAACTAAACCTGGAATTGGCAAGAGAGAATTACAGCGGCAGCAATGCTATAATAAAAACCTTAATAGATGAAATTAACGCGGCAGAACTTAAATACAAGAATGATTCTGTAAATTTTGCACGACAAAAAAATCTCTGGGAACAAAATATTGGATCAAAAATAGAATATGAAAATCGCAAACTGGCATATGAATTATCAGGTAATAACCTGGCTTTGCTAAAAGGTAATTTCGAAAGAACAAAGTCAGAATTAAAAACAAAATTAAGACAGGCAGAAAACAATTATCAGACCTCCTTGATTGCAACAAAAGATTTTACGGTAAAAAGTAAAATTGATGGCAAACTTTACGCGCTTTACAAAAACCAGGGTGAGATAATTAATACGATGGAACCCATTGCTGCGGTTGGCAGTGCAACTGATTTTATAATTGAAATGTTAGTTGACGAAGTTGATATTGTGAAGTTGAAAATTGGTCAAACAGCATTAATAACTCTTGATGCGTACGGGACAAAAGTATACACCGCAGTTCTTAGCAAAATTTATCCAAGAAAAGATGAGCGATCCCAGACTTTCAAAATCGAAGCACTTTTTACAGACCCACCTGACATACTTTATCCGGGATTGGCCGGAGAAGGCAATATTATTATTTCCCAAAAAGAAAATGCCCTGACTATTCCCAAGGAATACCTTATTGGTGAAAACAATGTAAAAACAGAAGAAGGCATTATCGAAATTGTGACAGGGATACAAGACATGGAACGCGTAGAAGTTCGATCGGGTTTGGATGTAAATACTTACATAATAAAGCCGGAAGAATGACTAACTGGAAGTTAATAATCAGTATTGCCAAAACCCATCTGTTAACCAAGATGAAGTCTACGGTAACTGCCTCTCTCGGCGTTACATTTGGAATTGGGGCCTATATTACATTGGTTAGTTTTATGACTGGTTTAAATGGAATGTTAGATGACCTTATTCTAAATCAGACTCCTCATATTCATATGTTTAATGAAATTGAACCTTCAGCAGAACAACCAATTTCTTTATACGAAAAATTTGATGAAGGTTTCAATGTGGTACATTCAATAAAGCCTAAACAAAGCCAACTCAAAATACATAATGCACTTCCCATATTACATTATTTAAAAGATCAGGAAAATGTAAAAGGTGCAACACCTCAGCTCCGGTCGCAGATATTTTACTTATCCGGCTCAATAGAATTAGGTGGCAATCTTGTAGGCGTAGATATTATGGAGGAAGTGAGACTTTCAAATATTCAGGATAACATTGTATCGGGTACCCCCGAGGCGCTTAGAAATACGGACAATGGAATTTTACTCGGATCAGGACTGGCAAAAAAAATGTCACTAAATGTTGGGAACCGTATACAGGTAAGCACCGTTAAAGGGACCGTTTTTCCATTAAAGATAGTTGGCATCTATCAGAGCGGAATTGCTGAAATAGATAATGTTCAAAGTTTTGCGAATCTTAAAACCGTTCAGAGAATACTTGGAGAGGCAGAGAATTATATTACCGATATCAATATTAAACTCTTCGACCTCTCAGAAGCTCCTGCAATGGCCAGGCAACTGGAAAAGCAGTTTAAAATTAAAGCCACCGATATCAATGAAGCAAATGCTCAGTTCGAAACGGGTAGCAATATTAGAAATATAATTACCTATGCAGTTTCAATTACCCTGCTTATTGTTGCCGGTTTCGGAATCTACAATATTCTGAATATGCTTATTTATGAAAAAATGAAAGACATAGCCATCCTTAAGGCAACGGGGTTTTCGGGAACAGATGTTCAACTTATATTTATGAGTCAGGCTATGATAATTGGGGTTGCAGGTGGATTTATTGGATTGATAATTGGATTTTTTTTATCAAGGGTTATTGATAATATCCCATTCGAAACCGAGGCATTGCCAACTATTAGTACATTTCCTGTAAATTACAATCCGGGCTATTATTTTATCGGAATTACATTTGCACTTATTTCTACTTTTATTGCCGGTTATTTACCCTCTAATAAAGCTAAAAAAATAGATCCTGTGCGAATTATTCGCGGAACCTAATTCACAATTATGGGAACGGTACTGGAAACAAAAACTATTAACAAGCATTTTAAAAAACCTGTAGATTTTCATGTCTTAAAAGATATCAGCTTTAGCGTTAAAGAAGGTGAATTTGCCTCTATTATGGGCAAATCGGGTTCCGGAAAATCAACCTTGCTTTATATTCTGTCCACTATGGATACCGAATATGAAGGTGAATTGTTCTTAAATGAAGAACTGGTAACCGGAAAACCACATAAAGAATTGTCGCAAATTAGAAACAGGCATATTGGTTTTGTATTTCAATTTCATTACCTGCTTTCGGAATTTAGTGTGCTGGAGAACGTAATGCTTCCTGCTAAAAAATTATCTTCTAAATCCTATCAGGAAATTGAACACGATGCAATGGAGAAACTAAATATGCTGAATATTGGACATTTAGCAAAAAAAAGAGCTTTCCGGGTTTCCGGCGGTGAAAAACAACGTGTGGCTATTGCAAGAGCGCTTATCAATAATCCCGATATCCTAATGGGAGATGAGCCAACCGGAAATCTTGATAGTTATAATGCCGAAAACGTTTTCCAAATTTTTAAGAAGCTAAAAGAAGAGGAAGGGCTTTCCTTATTGGTTGTAACACATGATTTAGATTTTGCAAAACGTACAGATCGAATAATAGAAATGGAAGATGGTACCATTATTTCCTGAAATCTAATCGGCAAATCCCAAATTCAGGAATTATAGCAAAGTATCGGAATAGTAACCAATGTTCCCATTCTTTTAATAATATCTTTATTAAAAATAGAAGCAAAGAGACCCTTATTTTCCCTTTCTAACATACCTAATAGATCTGCATTCTCCTCCCTTATATGCATCCTTAAACCCTGTTCTATACTATTAGCCAGGACCATATGAAAACTTATTTTTTTATAAGGCACCTGAACTTCCAATAATTCTTTAAACCATTCCATCTGCTGCATAGCAGCATATTCTTCTAAAGTGGGTATATGCACAACTTCTATTTCGGCATCGTACTGTTCGGCTATTTCCGACAATTTTTCTATGGCAATAATATCTGCAGATTCGAAATCACTGGCGTATGCAATCTTTTCAACGCTTTTATAACTATATTCAGGAGGAATAATTAGTATTGGACAAAGGTTTTTATCTATTAATTTATTCGCAACATTCCCGCTGAAAAATCCCCGCGCAGAATGTTCATCTTTCATGCCAATGATAAGCAAATCAACAGGGTCTTTTTGTATTCTGTCTCTAATTCCATTGCTTATTGATGTATTTTCTGCAACCTCACAGATAAGTTGATTTTTATTTAAGTTTTGATTTAGACTTGTCAGGCAATAGTTCTTCAGAAGTTCTTTTTGCTCTTTCATTGCCAATATTTTTAATTGCTCAGAAGACCTGATATTGGATGTGCCCACAGGCGGAATATCATATATATGAAAAACAACCAGCGTGGCTTTTAATGTTTCACTTAGATTTTTGGCATAAATTAGTGTTGAAATAGAATTCTTGGTACAATCAGTGGCATAGAGTATAGTGTCCATAACAAAACATTTAAATATGACATCAATTTACCTTATTCTAGATCTGAATAATATGATATTGGTCACAAAAGGTCCACATGACTTATATCATAAAAATTAGACCTCAGCTGAATTACTTTTAGCTTAGCAACAAAAAGATAATTTAATCATGAATGACGACACGAAATCAACTCAGGAAAATAATATTGGAGAGGTGAAATGGCAAGAACTTTATATCCTTACAGATCATTGGAAGTCAGATCTGGACTTTTATAAAGATGACCTTAGGTTTTTACATCATTTGATAGATAAATATATTATTTGGATAACAAAAGACGAAAACCTTAATATGGTACAGGAAATAAAGAAAAATCTATTTGAAATTCAGAGTAAAAGTGCGGACTTAATGAAAGAAGTAAATATACACCATGGTAATTTGGGACTAATGGTAGAAAACCCGGTTCAAAGTTCAAACCCCCAATTTTTGAAAGATCATGGAGTCCTTGAAGATAAGATGTCAAACTTCGTAAAATTGTTTAGGTCCAACAGAAAAGAAGTGTTTAATATCACGGAATACATCATAGACAGTGAAGAGTTGCCTAATATTCTAAAGTCCTGATCCTCTGTAAAACTCCATTTACATTCTGGATAGTCGATTTTTCGCATAGTATATTTTAAAGCATGAAGTAACCGTGATTAGGCTTCTAAAAAGAAATACTTCGTTATATTTGCACGGCAATTTTAGTAAAGCCCACGTGGTGAAATTGGTATACACGCTACCTTGAGGGGGTAGTGTTCGAAAGGACGTGCTGGTTCGACTCCAGTCGTGGGCACAAAAAAAACTGCTTCTGTTTTAACTGAAGCAGTTTTTCTTTTTAAAATTTGTTTATAAGCGTCGTACCCTTACATTTCTGAACCACACGCCAGCACCGTGGTCCTGTAGGGCTAAATAGCCATCATTGGATTTTCCATAATCAGGAAAGTCATTCCATTTACCGCTATTACGCTTTTCTAACCAGTCCGGGGAGTTCTTATCAAATTCGACAATTTTCTGGCCATTGAGCCAGTGTTCAGCCTTACCCCTGTTAAAAACAATCTTGCTTGTATTCCATTCCCCTACAGGTTTCAGGGTTTTATTTTCATTGGCTACATGCATGGCATAGTTGGCTCCGGTTTTTTGCCAATCTTCAATTGGTTCTTCAAAACCAACATCATCTAATAACTGGTATTCCGGGCCGGTTTCGTAAGGTGAGTGATATATAGTATCCTCTACTACATGATAAAAAGCACCGCTATTGCCCCCTTTGGTTATTTTCCATTCAAAAGCGAATTCAAAATTGTCATAGGTTTCCATGCTAATGATATCACCACCTACATCTCCAGCCTCTCCAAAACATTCTATAACATTATCTTTAATTGACCAATTTGATGGTAAGGAATCCTGATTGTAGCCCCTCCAGTCTGATGGATCCATAAGCTCCACCCATTCACTTGCCACCACTTCATCTTCTTCTGAAGCAGTTTTTTCCACTTTATTCTTCTCAGAATTCTTGCATGCTCCCACTAAAAGCACCAAACCTATTATTACAATTCGTAGTTTCATAATCTTAAAATTTAAAGGAGTTTCATCCCAACAGGATCCCATTTTATTGCTTTATCTAAAAAATAACTGTCGTTGCATGCTAAAGCAGGAGCCGCCGCGCGATATCCAAATACTGCATCTTCCGATACAGCTTTGCCTCCTCTGATAGCATTGAACCAATTGCTAAAATGATCATAGTGGGCTCCTTGATAACCATCTTCTACCTCAAAAACAATTTCTTCAGGAGGAAGCATCTTTCTTCTGGAACTGGCTGTTCCGGTTTGCGATGCTTTGGCCTGTAAAAAAGGGTCATTGTCAAATTGCTCATTATTTCTTCTTAAAATTACCTTTCTCCATTGAACATCCATAGAACCCTCACTTCCTACAATTCTCAAATAGGTTGTTCCCGAAGTACCATCTACAAAATTGCAGCGCAGTGAAAGGTTAAAAGCAGGGTGTTCATCAGAGTCGGGATAATCAAATACTCCGAGCAGCACGTCCGGTACTTCCCTGCCGTCTTTCCAGTAACGCAACCCTCCCGATGAATAAATTTGATTAGGGCCTTTTGATTGGGTTATAAAATGAAGGCTGGAAAAAAGATGCACAAATAAATCACCAGACATCCCGGTTCCATAATCTTTGTAGTTTCTCCATCTAAAAAATCGAGTAGCATCGAAAGGTCGCTTATTTGTATTCATTAAAAAAGTGTCCCAATCTACAGTTTTAGGAGAAGCATCCTTTGGAATATTGTATTGCCAGGCGCCCGTAGGACTCCTTCTTGCCCAAAAACCTTCTGCATAATTTATATCCCCGATTGCTCCCTGGGCTAATAACTCTTTTGCCTTTTCATTGCCTAAGGAAGACATCCCCTGACTACCCACCTGGAATACCATACCAGTCTCTTTCTGGGCCTTAATGACGTCAGGTCCTTCGTCTAAAGAATGCACCATAGGTTTTTCACAATATACGTGCTTACCCGCACGCATTGCATCTATTGATATTTGCTTGTGCCAATGATCAGGGGTTCCAATAATAACTGCGTCTACATCTTTTCGGGCTAATATTTCCTTATACTGTTTGGTTGTGAACAGATCTTTACCCCATCTTTCTTTAGCCCTTTCAAGATGACCATCATAAAGATCGCAAACGGCAACTAGTTTAACCCCGTCGTGTTTTAAGGCCGTATTAGTATCCTCTGAGCCCATTCCACCTGCACCAATAAGCGCAATTTGTATATTGCTGTTGGCGCTGTATTTTTTTCTGCTTAAGTAAGAAATTCTAGGGCTTTTTCCTGCACCAACTAGTGCCGGGCTACTTGCCAAAGCCAATGTGCCGGCTCCTATATTCTTTAAAAATTGCTTTCTGGTTTGGGTGGTTTTTTTTGACATAATTTTCTGAGATTCGCAAGGTTAAATATATCTAATTCTAATAAAATTTTTCAAAATATACTGACATAAACTAAAAAAAATCAATTTTTTACCGATTCCTTCTGAAAAAATTAACGAAACTATTAATTACTTTCGCTTTTAAAATTGTAAATTTGTTTAACGATTATTCAAAATTCATGAACAACGTAAAGAAATCTTTTAGCATTCGGGATTTGGAAAACCTTTCCGGAATAAAAGCGCATACAATTCGAATCTGGGAAAAAAGATACCAGCTATTATCACCTGAACGAACTAGCACGAACATTAGGTCGTATAGTCTGTCTAGTCTTCAGAAACTGCTGAATATCACCCTCTTATATAATAACGGATACAAAATATCTAAGATTGCAAAACTAAAAGAGACGGATATTCCGCTAGTTGTGAGAGAGATTGTGGCCAAAAGCAGCACCAAAAATCATGCAATAAATGCTTTTAAACTGTCCATGATTAACTTTGACCTCTCCTTATTCCAAAAAACATATAACAGCTTGCTTGCGGAAAAATCTTTTCGGGAAATTTTCTGGGAGTATTTTATTCCTTTGTTAAATGAGCTGGGGTTACTCTGGCAGACAGATACAATTAGCCCTTCACATGAACATTTTATTACCAATTTGATTAAACAGAAAATTTACACGAGTACCGAAAAGTTACAGTTGATTGAGCCAACTAACAATGAAAAGGTATTTGTTCTTTTTCTACCGGAAAATGAAATTCATGAAATTGGGCTATTATTTATTAATTATGAAATACTTTTACACGGTTATAAAACAATTTATTTGGGGCAGACAATGCCTCTCGAAAACCTTGTAGACCTCCAGAATTATTACACAAATATACATTATGTGTCTTACTTCACCGTGGTACCAACTAAGGACAGATTGGGTAAATATATTGATGATTTCGCAGAAATGAGAGATAAGAGTAATTCTAAATTATGGGTTTTGGGTAGGCAAATTCGTCATATAAATAAAGAAAAACTTCCGCCATACATTCGTACCTTTGAATCTGTTGAACAATTGTCTAAAGCATTATAAATTTTTAATAGCCTATAAACCATGAATAGCAACAAAAAAAAAGTTGTAATCATTGGATCTGGGTTTTCTTCACTCTCGGCTTCCTGCTATCTGGCCAAAAAAGGCTTTGATGTTAGTCTTTTTGAAAAGAACGATACTGTAGGTGGAAGGGCCCGGCAACTTTCTAAAGATGGGTTTACCTTTGACATTGGTCCAAGTTGGTACTGGATGCCTGATATTTTTGATCGCTTCTTTGCCGATTTTGGAAAAAAAACCTCAGACTATTACCAATTGGATAAATTAAGTCCCGCTTATAAAATTTTTTTTGATGATGATATTATAACTATCGGGGACTGTATGGATAAAATTTGCGAGGAATTTGAACGAATTGAAAAAGGCAGTTCCAAACATCTTAAAAAATTTATAGCCAAGGCTCAAAGTAACTATGATATTGCCATTAATGAAATTGTCTATCGTCCCGGGCTTTCTCCTTTAGAGTTGGTAACCAGGGATACTGTGATACGGGTAGACCAATTCTTTAAAACTATAAGTCAGGAAGTTCGAAAAAACTTCAAAAACCCAAAACTCATATCCACATTGGAATTTCCGGTATTATTTCTAGGAGCCAAACCTAATAAAACTCCGGCATTTTACAGTTTTATGAACTTTGCAGATTTTGGACTCGGTACCTGGCATCCCAAAGGGGGAATGTACCAGATAATCATTGCAATGAAAAGTTTAGCTCAGGAATTAGGGGTTACCATTCATACGGACAGTGCTGTAGATAAAATCCTTGTTAAAGACGGCAAGGCTACGGGGATTATCGTAAATTCTGAGACAATAGATGCCGATATGGTATTAAGTGGGGCCGATTATCATCATACGGAAACCCTATTAGATAGGCAATACAGGCAATATTCTGAAAAATATTGGCAGAGAAAAACCTTTGCCCCATCCTCGTTGCTCTTCTTTGTTGGCTTTGACAAAAAATTAGATAACGTTCAACATCATAATCTATTTTTTGACACAGACTTCGGCGAGCACGCCACTGAGATTTATGATAATCCAAAATGGCCATCGAGGCCTTTGTTTTACGCAAACTTCCCTTCTGTCACAGACAAAAGCATGGCTCCACGGAATAATGAAACGGGTTTTTTCCTAATTCCAATAGCCCCGGGATTGGAAGATACCCCAGAACTTAGGGACCAATACTTTGATATTATCTTAAAAAGATTCCAGGAACGTAC
>Ga0316198_10000409_pt1 | contig 22377 bp, 11 predicted proteins | sample OudBieAanoxic_MG_FD_204935 | JGI IMG/M metagenome (GOLD analysis project Ga0316198, IMG submission 204935) | Coastal sediment microbial communities from Oude Bieten Haven, Netherlands - site A anoxic | ecosystem: Environmental > Aquatic > Marine > Coastal > Sediment | place: Netherlands...
CATGGGGATGCGGATTGCGGCACTGCGGTTCCGGCTGGAGTAAGCCAGGTTGACGGGGGCCTCGAAACCCGGCACCAACCGTTTATATGAATTGGTGGTCGGATTCGTAAACGCGCATAGAGCCTTGCAGTGTTTAAGGATGCCACCGATGGCATAGAGGGCTTCCTGCGACACGCCGGCGTATTTGTCGCCAGCGAAAATGGGCTTGTCTTCCTTCCATATGCTGACGTGCGTGTGCATGCCGGTGCCGTTATCCTCGAATAGAGGTTTTGGCATGAATGTTAAGGTGTGGCCGTGACGGTTAGCGACATTCTTTAATACGTATTTAAACCACATCAGTTGATCGGCCATCTGCAACAGGGGTTTGAAACGCATGTCGATTTCTCCCTGTCCGGCAGTGGCCACCTCATGATGTTGGGCTTCAATATCGATCCCCAGGCCTTCGAGAACAAGAACCATTTCGGTGCGCAGGTCCTGGAATTTATCCATCGGTGGTACCGGGAAGTAACCTTCCTTATGGCGGGGTTTGTAGCCGAGGTTGGGGCACTCATCCCGGCCGGTGTTCCAGACGCCTTCGACGGAATCGATTTCGTAAAAAGCGCGGTTGCTGGCAGATTCGAAACGAATGTTGTCGAAAATGAAGAACTCGGCTTCCGGACCGATATAAGCCGTGTCGCCGAGGCCGGTGCTCTTTAGGTAGGCTTCTGCCTTCTGGGCAATGTAGCGGGGATCACGGGTGTAAGACTCCCGGGTTACCGGATCGACGATGTTGCAGATCAGGGTAAGGGTCGGTTCCGCGAAAAACGGATCCATATTCGCGGTGTTCGGGTCCGGAATCACGAGCATGTCGCTGGCGTTGATCGGCTGCCAGCCGCGAATACTGGAGCCGTCGAAACCGAAGCCGTCTTCAAAGCATGATTCCTCCAGTTCACTGATCGGGACGGAAAAGTGCTGCCACAATCCCGGATAGTCCATAAAGCGCAGGTCCATCATTTTTGCGCCTTTTGTTTTGGCGAGTTCCAATACGTCTTTAGGTGTCATGAAATCCTCCTTTTAATGCTGTGTTATTGTGTGTATGTGATCATAATTATTGGACATAGCTGACCCATATCTTACCCCAGTACCGAATGATTAGATGGCATCTTTTCCAGTTTCCCCGGTTCTGACACGAATCGCCTCTTCGATTTGTGAGGCAAAAATCTTGCCGTCACCTATTTTTCCTGTGATAGCCGCTTCGCGAATTTTTTGCATTACCTGGTCCGCACGTTCGGCCTCGACCACGATTTCAATTTTGATTTTGGGTATAAAATCTACGATATATTCCGCACCGCGGTAGATTTCCTTATGGCCCTTTTGACGACCGTAGCCTTTGACTTCGATAATGGTCATTCCCTGAATGCCGATCTCGTTTAACGCCTCTTTGACGTCATCTAACTTGAACGGTTTGATTATGGCCTCTATTTTTTTCATTTCCTCTCCTCCTCAGTTAATACCGTTGGTTTTGTCAAGCCTTCGTAACGTGTGGTCGGGACATTACAGGATTTCGAATCCCCGTTCGCCATGCAGCGCGCTGTCCAGTCCTTCGATTTCACTGTCCGGGTCGACCCTCAGACCACCTATGACGAATCTGGTGATATAAATAAGAACGATAGTTCCAACCGCTGTGAATATTGCGGTTGCGACAATTGAAATGATCTGAATCCACAACTGCTTTGGGTTGCCGTAAAAAAGCCCGACGCCGGCTTCGTTGACGGCCGGATTGGCGAAAAGGCCGGTGGCCAGCGCACCCCAGATGCCGCATACACCATGGACACCGAAGGCGTCGAGTGAATCGTCGTAACCGAGTTTCTGTTTAATAACGGCAACACTGTAATATCCAAGAAGTCCAGCAACGGCGCCGATCACCAGCGCTGCCGGCATATTAACGAAGCCGGCCGCCGGCGTGATCGCCACCAGGCCAGCCACAACTCCGGAAGCCATGCCGAGAACGGTCGGTTTTTTACTGACAGCCCATTCGGCGAACATCCACGCCAGAGCGCCGATGGCTGCGGAGGTATTGGTTACCATAAATGCCGATGCGGCAATACCGTCTGCCGCCAGTTGACTGCCGGCATTGAAACCGAACCAGCCGAACCACAACAGGGCTGCCCCCAGTGCCGTGAGTGTGATACTCGACGGGAACATCGCTTCTTTTCCATAGCCGTCCCGTTTTCCGAGGACCAGAGCCAGAACCAGGCCGGCGACACCGGCGTTTATGTGAACCACTGTTCCGCCGGCGAAGTCGAGAGCGCCCATGCTACCCATCCAACCGCCACCCCAAACCCAATGGGCCATGGGGCAGTAGATAAATGTAAGCCAAAGTCCGGCGAAAACGATCCAGGCGGAAAATTTCATGCGGCCGACAATCGAGCCAATCACCAGCGCGACAGTGATGCAGGCGAAGGTCATTTGAAACAGGGCGAACACGATTGTCGGTATGGATCCTGACAGGCTATCGACACCGATTCCGCTCATGAAGACATGGGAAAGATCTCCGACGATACCACCCTTATCCGGCCCGAAAGCCAGGCTATAGCCCCACAGCATCCAAATCACGCTACCGAGGCAATAGGATACAATCGTCATGGCAAAGGTATTGAGCAGGTTCTTGTACCGGGATAGTCCACCGTAAAAAAGCGCCAGTCCGGCCGGGGTCATCATCATCACCAGGGCCGTCGACACAATTATCCAGGCCGTATCTCCCGAATTGAGCGCATCGGCAGCAAAAGCAGAAGAAAAAGGTACCAATAACAAAGGGGCTACTATCATCCAGGGTTTCATTCGCATGGTGTTCCGTATCCTCCATTTTGATTAGAAATTGCCCGTCGCGGTGCTCGGATATGATTACTCTCTATATCCGTTCTTTCCGGGCCAAACGTTCAGTAACAATTTGTTTTATATTGTCCACTTGTTTCGGATCGTCCACCTTCTGCCCATCGAAATCTCTGACGTAAAATACATCAACCACCTGGTCGACTTTTGTGGCTATTTTTGCCACCCAGACATCCAACTGACAGAAGTAGAGGGCATCGGTAATGTTGAACAACAGACCAGGGTAATCATAGGCGAAGACTTCAATGATCGTGAAAAAGCTCGAGCTGTGATTGTCCACCTCGACCCGGTTCGGTCGACTGACAGGCGGAGATTTTTTTTTACGGTAGCGGGAAATTTTTTGATGCAGCTCCGATGTCAGGTCCAAACTGTCGGTCAAGGCGTCTTGCAGGTTTTTTTCGGCCTTGATCCAGCGTTCTTCTTCGAACAGTTGGTCCGGCGGTGGCTTGACTTCGAAGATATCGACCGCTATTCGGTTGCGCCAGGTAAAAATTTGGGCATCGACGATGTCGATGTTGTTAAGAGTAAATACACCGGCGATTTTTGAAAAAAGTCCGGGTCGGTCCTGTGCGCAGATCTTCACAGTCCGGGTTCGCGTGTCCGCTGTGCGCGTAATGTTCCAGACAAATGCTCGTTCGCCCAGTTGTTGAAAGCGACGAATATCTTCCAGAATTTGATCCGGTGTGGCGTATATCAGATATCGCGGTGAAAGGACCTTGAAGAAGCTTTCAATTTCCTGTTTTTCCTCTGTGGTTGTGGCCGCTGCCAGTGCCCGCTCCTTTTTCCGCTCGATTCCCTCGACGGTTTCGCGGGACGCCAATTCGCCGCGTTCAAGAACATTGAGTACTTTCAAAAATAAGTCCCGCAGCAGGATAGCCGTCCAGTGGTTCCAGGCGTTAGGACCGGTGGCCGAGCAGTCGGCGACAGTCAAAAGATAGAGCATCTTCAACCGTTCAGGATCTTCGATCTCCCTGGCACAGACAATGGCTGTTTCTTCATCGTGAATGTCTCTGCGGGTGGCTGTCTTGATCAGATGCAGATGCTTTTGGATCAGGAACGCAACGGTGTCGATCTCCTCCGGCTGCATCCCTTTAGCCGCCAGGATATTGCGGACCAACTCGGCACCGGTTTCGGAGTGGTCGTCGCTGTCCACTCCTTTCCCGATATCGTGTAAAAGGGCTGCCCAAAGAAGAAGCTTTTTACGTTTCAGCTTCTTGTATATCTCGGCGCAGAGGGGGTGGTCATGGCTGGTTTGGCTGCTGGCGAAATTCTTGATGGTTTGAACGGTGCGCAGCAAATGCTTGTCGACGGGGTAAAGGTGGTATTCGTCGTACTGAATATGGTTAACGACGTTCCGCATCTCGGGGATTAACCGGACCAAGAAGCCGGTGTTCAACATTTCTTTGAGAACGTTGAATACGGGTGACGGCGACAGCAGGATGCGTTCAAAGGCTTTGACTGTTTCAACCTTGCTGGCGAAAGTACTATCGGATAAATATTCGAATTCTTTGACGATACGTTTAGCTTCGGTGCTGAGGGGCAGCTTGAGCCGCAGGCTTTCTTCGAAGATGTTGATCAAGAGTTCCGGCATCCGCAGGACGACTTCCGCCGAATTGAAATTCAACGCATCCCGTTCCACCATCAGTCCGTCGATCCGGGTCTGTTTTAAGGGTTGTTTACGGGGGCGACCTTTCGTTGTGTATCCGAGCTCGTAGAGAAACATCAAATGTTGCTGTTTGATAAGGTCCATCTGTCCGTGCAAATCGCCGAGAAAGACCTCTACTGGCTGGTGGCCATTGGTTTTTTTATAATTCAAAGACTCGGCCAGCTTGAGCTGGTTTTCAAAGTGGAGTTGATCGCACTTTCGGCCGCACAAAAGATGCAGTCGGTTGCGCACATTCCAGATGAATGTCAGGGCGTGTGTCAGGCCTTGGTATTCGGTATGGGTGAGATGCCCGGAATATTCCAGGTCTCGCGGTTGTTTGAGATGATATTTTATGCGGGAGAGCCAGAGCATGGTGTGATAGTCACGCAGGCCCCCCTGGCCTTCTTTAAGGTTCGGTTCCAGACGATAGGTGGAATCACCGAAATTGACGTGACGTTGACGGTTGGTTTCGATCAACCAGTCGACGACCTTTCTGGATTGCCGTTGCAAAACCTTGCGATGGAGTTGCTCCAAGAGCTCCGTATATAAGGGAGACATTCCGCAGATGAAACGGGCATCCAGCAGGGGGGTGAGGACCTCGTAGTCTTCCCGAGCCAGTTTTAGGCACTCTTTCAGAGAGCGGGTGGCATAGCCGACATCGAGACCGACATCCCACAGTGGATAAACGATTTCCTGAATCAGAGATTCAGCACCCCCCGGGACATTTTTTTTAAACAGAAACAGAAAGTCCACGTCCGAATGAACACATTGCTCTGCCCGACCATATCCGCCCAAGGCGATGAAAACATATGGGTTCTTTGCGATTCCGAGGTGGGGGCCGATCATACTGGTTTCAAATCTGTCCCTGAAATATTCATCGATAATCCGGGCAAGCCGGTCCATAAAAACACCGGTTTCCAGGTTGGGCAGCTTCGCCAGCAAAGCGTCCCGCTCTTGGCACAGTATCGCGGCCCTATTTTCCTGGCTGGCTATCGTTCCGGCAATTCCCATTTCGGCTCCCTTGGACTTAGAAATACGGAGTTAACCTGTGCAACGGACGTGCCACCGGATATCTTCCTGTGAAGCGCTGGTATTATCAACGAGTTAGGTGCGAATGTTTGACGAGAGGGGACGGATCAAGACTTACATATTTGTGAAGATTATAAAAAAAATATTACAAATATGTATAGTAGCATATATAAGATTGTAGCTCTTTTTCGGAGCGGGCGCAACGGTCCCTTTTGAGAACAATTGGGACGTTGTGCCTTATAGATCAATAAGTATTTGTAAACTAAATAAAAAATAACGCCAAATTTGTAAACATCATTCCATTTCTTACGTGTATGACGGATGCCACGAATTCGCCCTGATTGGTCATTCGAGATTGTTACTTTCACCGCGGGACACTAGGGTACGCTTGGGAAACTCGCTGGCGTGTATTATGACATTGAAGAAATGAGCGATTTTACTTTGGCGGTGCGACAACTGATCTGCAGAGCAAAGAACATTCTACAAAATTGTAATAATTGCCGTCTATTCGAAGAAAGCACGCCAAATTTGTTTAATTTTGCTGCGGAGCAGGTGGAATCTCTCCAAAGGTACCCGGGCAGGTTTTTCTTGGAGGCTGAGTTTGTGGGCGACGGCCCGATAGATCAAATACGCGTGTTTGAGAATATGTGCGTCGAATTCGTGGATTACGTTGGTTTCGATCAGGGTGTGGATCAAACGGACGTTATCGGTCCATTCCAGCAGTTCTTCGTGGTCGCAGGCATGGCTCAACACCAGGTATTGAACCAGGAATTCGATATCCACGATTCCGCCGGTGTCCTGTTTGATATCGAAAACATTGCGTTGCGGTTCGAGCAATTCACGACGCATCTTCATGCGCATCTCCAGCACTTCGGCCCGCAGTTTTTTCCGGTCACGACGGCGGGCCAGGACTTGCTTGCGGATTTCTTCGAATTGCCTGCAAAGCTCGGGGTCGCCAGCAACGGCCCGGGCCCTGATAAGGGCCTGGTGCTCCCACGTCCAGGCGGTGTTCATCTGGTAGTCTGCGAATCCATCGACATGGCTGACCAGGATCCCCGAACTGCCGCTGGGTCGCAGACGCATGTCGGTTTCATATAAAATTCCGGCCTGGGTATGTGCCGTAAGGATATGAATAATTCGCTGCCCGAGACGCGCAAAATATTGGTGGTTATCGATAGGTTTGGGGCCGTTTGCGGTTTGACCCTTGGACGCCGAATGGAGGAAGACCAGGTCGAGGTCACTGCCGTAGCTGAGTTCAAGACCGCCCAACTTACCGTAGGCGATGACCGCAAAGTTTGCAACGAAAGGTTTTTCGCTTGTGGTGCCGATAGGCGTCCCGTGTTTGGCGACCAGATGTCGACTGGCCAGTGCGAGCACTTCGCCGATTGAAACTTCGGCGATGTCGGACAAGTGGTCACTAACCCGCATCAGTGGCAGCACTTCGGTTACGTCGGCTGCCGCCACCCGCAGGACATTGACCTGTTTGAACACCCGCAGGGCCTCCATCAAATATTCGAAGTCGTCCGGCAGTTGATCGAGGCGAAACCGGAGTTCCTGAAAGAGGTCATTTCTTTTAGGGGGGGCATACAGGGAGCGGGGGTCGAGCAGTTCGTCCAGCAGCAATGGATGGCGGGCCAGAAAGGTGGCGATGAGAGAACTGGCGCCGGATAATCTGATCAAATGATCGAGAATGCTGGGATTTTCCAACAGCAGTGCCAGGTAGGATGCCCGGCCGCCAATGGCCTTGATCAGATCGGCGATGCGGTTCAGGGTAACCAGCGGTTCAGTGCTCGCACCTGCCGTTTTTATCAGCAGCGGCATCAGCTTGTTCAGGCGTGTGCGTCCTTCTTTGCCGAGATGTCGCTGTGTCAATTCGCTGCGCACTCGGTCGATTGTCTCTATCGTTTTTCCCGGGTCATCGTATCCAAGACCGGCCAGAACGCTTTCGCGCCGGTTTTCTTCTATAAGGCCCATCCACAGAGCACCAAGGGCCCGATCGATGCCGTCGGATGAATCTTTTTTCTCCCCCGATTCCAACAATAGCGAAAAGTGGCGATGCACGTTGTTGAGGTGAGTTTCTATCGATCGTTCCCAATCTGAAGGTTCTGCGTATCCCATGGCAAGAGCCAGTCGTTGCTTGCCTGCCGGATCGTTAGGTAGTTGATGCGTCTGTTTGTCGGAGATTTCCTGGAGGCGATGCTCAAGAGTTCTTAAAAAAATGTAGGCGGACCGCAGGGAAGAGCACACTTCCCCGGGGACGATATTTTCTGATTCCAAAACTGTCAGGATGGTTAAAATACCGCGTTGCTGGAGTTTCAGGTGGATCCCGCCGCGAATCATCTGAAAGACTTGCCCGAAAAATTCGATCTCGCGTATGCCGCCGCGTCCGAGCTTGATGTCACCCCGCAATCCCATCCGTTTCACTTCGAGAGCGATCCGTTGTTTCATGTCCCGCAGAGATTCAAAGGCACCATAGTCGAGGTAGCGGCGGTAGACGAAAGGGTTCAAACGTTTAAGCAATTGCTTGCCGGCCTTTCGGTCTCCGGCAACGACCCGGGCTTTGATCCAGGCGTAACGCTCCCATTCCCGCCCCTGTTGTTGATAATAGTGTTCCATGGCGTCGAAGCTCATTGCCAAAGGGCCGTTTTCACCGAAAGGTCGCAGGCGTACATCGACCCGGAACACGAAACCGTCCACGGTGACCTTGCCGAGCGCTTGTATCAGCCGGCGGCAGACACGCATGAAAAACTCTTCGTTGCTCACAGGGGATTGACCGCCGGAGGTTTCGCCACTCTGAGGGTAGGCGAAGATGAGGTCGATGTCGGATGAAAAGTTGAGTTCTTCGCCACCGAGCTTTCCCATGCCGATAACGACGAGTGTCTGGTGCGTTCCATCCGGGCCGACAGGAGCGCCATAGGTCGTGCAGAGCTGGTGGTGGATGAAGGATAGCGTTTCTTCGATGCAGGCCTCGGCTAGGGCGGTCAACTCGGCCATAGTGGCGAACAGGTCCGCCCAGCCGCACAGATCGCGCCAAGCAATGCGGACCATCTCACGCCGCCTGAATCGTCGCAGAGTTTTTTCAAGGCGTTCTTCTCCGTCGCCGTGGGCCAGCAGCGGTCGGAGTTTATCGGTATAAGCGCCGGTCTGGTAAAGATTTTCAAGATCTCCGCTGTCCACCAAATCCATGAGAAGCAGCGGGTTGCGGATGCAGGTTTCGGCAACGAAATCGCTAAAAGCGAAAACGCGGCGGGCGGCCTGTTGCAGCTCGGCTGAGAGCGATAGGGTCATGCCGTTTTCCACAGCAGCCGCCTGCAAGGCTTGCCATTTCGCATCGGCTTCCTTGGCGAGGTCGGCAGAGAGGGTATTTACGGACATGAGCTAATCCATGTTCAGATGCGCCTGTTTGAGTAAAGAAATTGCACTGGGAATCTGGCTGGGGCGTGTGATAATGAATGCCGAGTAGCCGAATTTGTCTATTTGCAGGTCGACCCCCGAAGTCTGGTCGAAGTCATCCGGGGCACCACGCACGGTGATTCGGAGCGCTTTCTCGCGGGGCAGGACTTTTATTGTCCAGAAAATTTCCGGTGTTTCGTCGAATTTGGCTGAACGGGGCTCGTAGTTCAGTTCGCCGGGGAACAGGCTGCGGATTTCCGATAGCAGTTTTTCCCCCAGATCACGAACATCTACCGTCAACTCGCTCAGAAACAGTTTGTCGCCTGTCGCCAGGGTTTGGGACAGCTCGAATTCCGCATTATTCTCGTCTATTTGATGGTCGGCCACCGGTGCCTGCGGTTCTTCGTCCGGCGGTTCGGCTGGGTCGGCCTGGGATGATGTACCAGATTCAATGATTGTGGGCGGATCGATATCCTCGGTGCTTAAAATGACCACCTGGTCTGTGCTGCCGATATTCAGAAGAGTGACGCTCTCAGGGTCAAAAGTTATGGCTTGAGAGGCCTGGTTGAAATCCACTTCGGATTCAATCAATAGAACGCTGAACGGTCCCGAACGGCTTTCGCACTCACCAAGGGTGGCGGCGTCATCCGGTTCGAGCGTGACCCGCCAGATGCCGGTGTCGACGTGTTTGGCGTTGTCGATCGTCATTTTAAGTTTCAGTCCCATCGTCACTCTCCACTTTGGCTTCCGGTCGGAACGGAAGCGGCTTATCGGAACGGTTGGTAGAATACGATTAATATGACTCAACGCTTTAATTTAACGTAAATCAGCAATGAAATCAACCGATAGACGCTGCGGACGCAACCCGTTAGGGTTTAAAAGGGGAAAAACGGGTCACAAGGTGCTGGACAACGGGCGATTCATACCGAAATTCCCATTATCCCGTTGGTAAATTTCGGATAAATTTGAACAAGAGCGTAATTCAACACTTTTGCAATGTTTAAGGCCATAAAATAACAATATTGTAACCTATTGATCGCATTTCCCGTCCTTAATATAGTGTCAGATGTGTGGAATAGCCGCCAGGTACCGCTTTTGATATTCATATGGCACACCTGTTGCAACATGCAACGAAATATATTATTAGGTCTCTCTTGCGAAGTGGGTTGAGAGCGTCTTGTGATTTGTCTGCTTTCAACCGCCTGGGATAAAGGCAATATTTTAACCGTTTGCCGCTCGGTATTAAGCACTGTTCCGAAATCCGGATACAACTTGGCATGAATGGATGCGCTCTGCACTCCGTGACGTCCACGCCATGTTAGCGCCGTTGTGGCCTGCAGACGGATTTCAGAGTGCCATTACCCTCTTTTTCGGCCGGTGCGTACGTTAACGATTTGACATCCAACACCATTCGTTTCCCTATCGGCCCAGTCCCCGCTTAAAACGGAGACCGACTGACCCATTGATCATCGGTGCCCTTCGTGGCTTGCTGATTTGGATCGGCAGGCGACCGACCGGCATTACCGCGGATCGTGCCAAGGATCTTGTGCCGCCATCAACAGGAGGAAGATCAATAATGTGTCGTCTATATGCAATTACCAGTGAGGAGCCGTTGTCTCCGATTGTCGCTCTGAATGCTCTTGATGTGATGCGTGAGGGACACGACGGTTCCGGGGTCGGTCTGTTCTTAAGGGATCTTGCCGGGCCGTTTGAGAAGATGAAGGATGCCCCCATCCTGTCCGGTATTTTCAGCGACGAAGGCCTGAAACGTCTGGATTCATTCATGATGGACATCGGTTTCATGACCAAATACAAAATTACGATAAAGGTTCCCAAAAAACCGCCATCTGGAATACCCAAACGGGATGTCTACCTAATACGTGCCTATGAGTATCCGGAGGAATGGGAGGATTACAGCCAGCAAGAATTGGAGAACCTTTTGGTGGCCCTGCGACTGAAGCTGCGCAAAATGGGCGAAGAAAAAGAGGATATGATCGTTTTTTCCTTCTGGCCGGATGTAATCATGCTCAAAGAGATCGGCGACCCGATAGCGGTGGGTAAATATCTCGACATCGATCGGGAGGAGCTTCAGGCGCGGGTAATCATGGCTCAGGGACGCCAAAACACAAATTATGCCATCAACCTTTATGCCTGCCACCCTTTTTTCCTTCAGGGGTTCAGTACCATGACCAATGGAGAGAATACGGCGTTTGTGCCGATTAGAGAGTTTCTGTCTTCGCGCGACTTCGAGGGTTATACCGGGTATCAGTCGGACTCCGAGGTATTTACCCACATTCTCCACTTTATGACGAACAAACTTGGACTGGGTGTCGAAGCCTATAAACACATCATTACACCGCTGCAAGACGAGGCTATCGACAAGCATTCGGACGCGAATTTTTTGCGACAGTTGAAGCATTCCTGCCGGCCGCTAATCATCGACGGGCCCAATGTTGTGATCGGCTGCCTGCCCGATCACAGTCTGTTCATGGTTCAGGACCGGAAGAAGCTTCGGCCGGGAGTCGTCGGCGGAAAACCTGGAATGTATGCATTTTCTTCCGAACTTTGCGGGCTCGATGCGTCGATCCCGTTCCGCGATAAAAGCCTCGATTTTCAACCCATGCATCTGGAGACCGCTATTGTGGGACCGGATCGCCAGGAGGTAAAAATATGTTCTCAGACAGACCCGTTACCCCTTCCACACTGAGTTTAAAGGACCTGCCCTGGCAGATTCTGTGGAATAAAGACAAGTGTACGCTCTGCGGACAGTGTACGGCGATATGCCCGGTGCAGGCTGTGGAGCTGGGGGTGTTTCGCAAACGAATGGTTGAACCTCCGGTTGGTTTGGAAACCGTAGGGCCGCCGCCGAATCAATTAAAACTGTATTACGGAATTCGGCAGAAAACCGACCCCGCGTATCGTTGTGTGGGGTGTGCGATGTGCAATATGGTCTGTCCGAACGATGCCATCATTCCTGTTCGTAACGATGAAGCCGACAAGCTTCGATTCCACATCGATAGAGGGGGGCAGCCACGCAGACGCGGTGGTCGCCGCAATCAAAGTGGTGGTATCCTGGACCAGATCAAATTTATCCGGATTTCCATGTTGACCGATCCGGCTCTGGATGCCGGGAGACATGAATTTGAATTGCGTACCCTGTTGGGACGTGTTCTGCCGCCGGAAAAAAACCTGGCGTTTATAAGGGAAAACGGCTGGATTCCTCCCGTACGGGAAATCTACCCGCTGATCATCGGGGGGATGTCTTTCGGCGCGCTCTCCCCCAACATGTGGGAGGGGCTGCAGATGGGGGTGGCCTATCTGAATGAAGAATTGAAAATGCCGGTGCGGATCAGCACCGGTGAAGGTGGATGTCCACCGCGCCTGTTGCGAAGTCGTTTTCTGAAATACGTCATTCTTCAAATTGCCAGCGGCTACTTCGGCTGGGATGAAATCATCCACGCCATTCCGAAAATGAAAGAAGACCCCTGTGCGATTGAAATCAAATATGGCCAGGGAGCCAAACCGGGCGACGGTGGGCTGCTCATGTGGTACAAAGTCAACAAGTTGATTGCCGCCATCCGGGGTGTCCCTGTGGGCGTCAACCTGCCCAGCCCACCCACTCACCAGACGAAATATTCCATCGAAGAGTCGGTGGCGAAGATGATTCAGTCCATGTACATGGCATGGGGGTTTCGTGTGCCGGTTTATCCAAAAATATCAGGCACATCTACTGCCCTTGCGGTTCTGAACAACTTGACCCGCAACCCTTATGCCGCCGGAATGTCTATCGACGGTGAAGACGGTGGCACGGGTGCGGCTTACAACGTCTCCATGAATCACATGGGCCATCCCATCGCCAGTAACATCCGCGACTGTTACCTTAACCTGGTCAAGGTCGGCATGCAGAATGAAATCCCTCTTTTTGCCGGCGGCGGCGTCGGCAAAAACGGTAACCTGGCAGCCAACGCAGCCGCGCTTATTATGCTGGGTGCCAGCGGCGTGCAGGTTGGTAAGTACATCATGCAGGCGGCAGCCGGCTGCCTGGGTTCAGAAAGTGACCGTTGCAACATTTGCAACGTCGGCTTGTGTCCCAAGGGTATAACCTCGCAGGATCCACGATTGTATCGGCGACTAAACGTCGAGGACGTCGCGCAACGGGTGGTTGACGTATTTTTGAGCTTCGATATGGAGTTGAAAAAAATTGTCGCTCCGCTCGGGCGTTCCACATCGCTGCCGATAGGCATGTCTGACGCCCTCGGTATAAACGACCGCGAAGCCGCTGAGCGGTTGGCAATCAAATTTGTGGTCTGAGCGATTAACTGGAATAAACGCGACCGGCAAAAGATGAGGACCAGTCAAGACAAATTAATCCCTATACCTCGCACCGGAGATATTCAATGAATACCCAGCACCTTGCGAAAATATCCGGGAAACAACTCGGTGAACGCATAGATTCGCGCGTACTGGAAGAAGAGATACAAAAAATCGTTGCTCTCGGATACCGTGACCTACTCGTAACCGCCCATGGACAGCACGGCATTGGCGGCCGCCTGTGGCGTACCGACGGTGACGCCATTAACGTCACCATTGACGGTCATCCGGGGCAGCGGGTCGGATCATTCGGGTTTCCGAACACCACCATCGAGGTCAATGGACCGGCATCCGATGATGTGGGCTGGCTTAATGCCGGCGCGCAAATTATCGTGCACGGTCACGCAGGCAACGGTGTTGCCAATGCTATGGCCCAGGGGAAAATTTGTGTCGCCGGAAATATCGGCGCCCGGGGCATGACCATGACAAAACACAACCCGCGGTTCGATCCGCCCGAGCTGTGGGTCATGGGCTCTGTGGGTGATTATTTCGGTGAATTCATGGCCGGTGGGGTCGCTGTAGTCTGTGGCCATGAACCGCAAAGCCCCCGCAATGTTCTCGGGTACCGCCCCTTGGTGGGTATGGTGGGCGGAAAAGTGTTTTTCAGGGGACCCCATGGTGGATTCAGCCAGACGGATGCAAAGCTGGCGCCGATATCAGACCAGGATTGGGACTGGTTGTCGCAGAGCTTGGAACGCTTTCTCAAGAACATTCGCCGGATGGAAGTGTATGATTCTCTGAGGGACAGGAGCCAATGGCAGTTGTTGGTGGCCCGTACTTCCCAGGAAAAAACCGGTCGTCGAATGTTGTCCATGGCGGCATTTCATCAGGAAGTCTGGGACAAAGAACTTGGACCGGGCGGACTCATCGGAGATCTTACCGACCTGGATCGCGATGTGATACCTTTGATAACCACGGGTAGCTTCCGGCGTTTTGTACCGGTTTGGGAAAACAAAAAATACGCTGCCCCTTGTGAGGCCACCTGCCCAACCGGGATTCCGGTTCAGGAGCGCTGGCGCCTGATCCGGGAGGGCCGGGTGGATGAGGCCGTCGATTTGGCCTTGAGCTACACGCCGTTCCCGGCATCGGTCTGCGGTTACCTGTGTCCTAATCCCTGCATGCAGGCGTGTACCCGACAATCGGCTTTTATGGTCCCGGTTGACGTTAAGAAACTCGGCCAGGCGAGTATAGCCGCCAAGACGCCTGAACTGCCCCCGCTGAGCGGTAAGAGCATTGCGGTGATCGGCGGAGGCCCATCAGGTTTGTCCGTTGCCTGGCAGCTGCGCCAAAAGGGGCACGAAGCGATTATCTATGACATGGCCGACGCCTTGGGCGGTAAAATGGCGTCTGTTATACCGGAAAGTCGTATTCCGGAGAAGGTAATTTCCGGCGAGTTGAAGCGGGTCAGGGAGGTTCTTCCCAGCGTTCACTTGCAGCAGGCGCTCGACCGGAAAGATATAATGCAACTGAGGGAGGATTTCGACTTTGTTGTGATTGCGTCGGGTGCTCAGAAACCACGGACACTTCCGGTTCCGGGAAATGAACGGCTCATAACGGCACTCGAGTTTCTGCAGCAAACCAAAACCGGCAAAATCAAACCGGGCAAGCGGGTCGTGATTATAGGGGCCGGAAATGTCGGTTGCGATGTGGCCACCGAGGCGCATCGACTTGGGTCTGATGAAATAACCCTGATCGACATTCAGGAACCGGCATCTTTCGGCACTGAAAGAGAGGCTGCCGAAGCTATTGGGGCCAATTTTCTGTGGCCGCGTTTTACAAAGGAAGTCACCGATGAAGGCGTCGTTCTCACCACAGGGCAACTGCTGCCAGCCGAAACGGTCGTTATTTCCATCGGAGACGCACCGGTACTCGACTTTCTGCCAGCGGACGTCGTTGTGGAAAACGGCTTTGTGGTGGTTAACGATCATCACCAAACGACCGATCCGAAGATTTTTGCTATTGGCGATGTTGTCAGGCCCGGACTGCTCACCGAAGCCATCGGTGCCGGCCGCAAGGTTGCCCAGGCCATTTCGGAAATAATCGAAGGCAAACGTCCGTCGGGCGATGCCCGCCAAATGATCGATCGTCGGAGGGTATCTTTGGAATATTTCGATCCCAGAATTACCAGCTATGAAGACACGGCCCACTGTGGTTCCCAATGTTCTTCGTGCGGTGCCTGTCGAGACTGCGGCATCTGTATCGCCGTTTGTCCATACAACGCCATCAGCCGAGAGGATAAAGGCGGTGTCGACTACGAATACGTTGTGGATGAATCGCGCTGTATCGGGTGCGGTTTTTGTGCCGGTGCCTGTCCCTGCGGGATCTGGGACTTGGTTGTAAATACACCCATTGGTTAACTGCATGAGGATGGTGGCCGCCATGAAGCGACTGCACTACCTTCAACACGTTCCCTTTGAGGATATCGGTACAATTAGAGCCTGGGCCGAGGCTGCCGGGATGTCGATTCGTGAGACCCGACTCTTTCACAATGAACATCTGCCATCCGTGGAAGAATTGGACTGGTTGATCATCATGGGCGGTCCGATGAACGTCTCTGAAGAGGCATTATATCCCTGGCTGCGGGAAGAAAAAAGACTTATCCGCCAAGCCATCGAGCAACACAAGACAGTCCTCGGTATTTGCCTCGGTGCCCAGCTCATCGCCGACGTAATGGGCGCGCGTGTCCACCCCAACGCCTATCGTGAGATTGGCTGGTTCCCTGTCCGCAAGACAGACGCGGCGGAACGGGCCACCGTTTCGACCGCCTTTCCGGACGGTTTTCAAGCACTTCATTGGCATGGTGATACCTTCGACCTTCCCGCAAGGGCCATTCATCTGGGGCGCAGTGCGGCATGCGCCAATCAGGGGTTCGTGCTCGATGAGCGGATCGTTGGACTGCAATTTCATCTCGAGATCACTCCCCGTAGCCTTGAGCGGCTGATCCACCATTGCCGGAGTGAAATTGACGGCAGCCCCTACGTTCAAAGTCCAGAAGCCATGCTGGCTGATCGTGAGCGTTTTGTTTCAGCCAACATCGTACTGGACAATCTGTTGGATCATTTGGCGGACATGGGGGTAATAAGGAGCGTGGTCAATTGTTCATCGTCCTGAAGTCGACAATGCAATCCGAAAATTTCACCACCCCTGAAAAGATTTCATGAAATTTACGGACGAAGGTTATGCGCCTTGCATCGGGGAACTTTACCTGATAATAGACCACTTCTCATAGGCATCTCCCAAGAGACAGGACATTAAACCGCTGAAAACATCACCATGAACGCATTATTGGCCCTTGAAGACGGACGCACATTTCCGTGTGCATCCTTTACCGGATCAGGTGAAGCCACCGGCGAGGTGGTTTTCAACACAAGCATGACCGGCTACCAGGAAGTCCTCACAGATCCTTCTTACCGGGGCCAGATGGTGGTCATGACTTACCCTCTGGTGGGCAACTACGGCATCAATCCTGAAGACATCGAATCCGAGCGCATACAAGTTGCCGCTTTTATCATCAAAGAATATCAGCCGTATCCCAGCAATTTTAGGTCCACGAGCACCCTGGCCGATTACCTGAAGTCCCAGGGGATTCTGGGTCTCGAGCAACTCGATACCCGCGCCCTCACCCGGCATATCCGCAATGTCGGAGCCATGCGGGCGGTCGTATCCACGGAGGAGTTGGATCCTGGATCCCTGGTGGAACGTGCCAACAAGATTCCAACTATGGCGGGACAGGATCTCACCCGGCAGGTGACAACCACAATGCCCTATTACTGGTTCGAAGGGCGGCCGGAGGTATTAGCGAAGGCGTCACCTCTGGATAATAGCGTTTGGCGCAGCCGTGGTGAAAAACGCCGTATCGTGGCATTCGATTTCGGGATCAAATTCAATATTCTCAGGTGTTTAGAAAAAGAAGGGTTCGAAGTTGTGGTGGTCCCATCGGCCACCGCTGCCGATACTGTCAAGGCCCTGGCTCCCGACGGGATTTTTCTGTCAAACGGGCCCGGTGATCCCGGGCCAGTTACCGATGCCATCGAGACAATCCAGCATCTGATTGGTTACCGGCCGATGTTCGGAATCTGTCTCGGTCACCAACTTCTCGGGCTGGCCCTGGGCGGCAAGACCTTCAAGCTGAAGTTCGGTCACAGGGGTGCCAATCAACCGGTTAAAGATCTGTTGACTGGTCGGATCGAGATTACGTCCCAGAATCATGGGTTCGCTGTTGATTTAGAGTCAATCAAAGGCAATGATGTGGAAATCACCCATATAAATTTGAACGACAATACCCTTGAGGGCTTCCGCCACTTGAGCTATCCCCTCTTTGCCGTTCAGTATCACCCCGAGGCCGCCCCCGGCCCCCACGATGCCCGCTATCTCTTTAACCGTTTCAAAGACCTGGTGGCCAAACAGTAAGCGACGTTGATGCTGAAACCGAGTGAGCCCCATGCCCAAGCGCAGCGACATTAACAAAATTCTAATCATCGGCGCCGGTCCCATAATCATCAGCCAGGCGTGTGAGTTCGACTATTCAGGAACCCAGGCATGCAAGGCCCTGAAGGAAGAGGGATTCGAAGTCGTTCTGGTTAACAGCAATCCGGCCACCATCATGACCGATCCCGAAATGGCGGACCGTACCTACATCGAACCGGTTACCCCCGAAACGGTGGCCATGATCATCGAGAAAGAACGCCCCCATGCCCTTCTACCAACCATCGGGGGGCAAACCGGGCTCAATACCGCCGTTGAAGTCGCCCGAATGGGCGTTCTCGATCAGTATGGTGTCGAGTTGATCGGGGCGAATATCGCCTCCATCGAAAAGGCCGAAGACCGAGACCTGTTCCGCTCCGCAATGAATCGCATCGGGCTTAAGATTCCCCGGAGCGGTATTGCCACGAACATGGCAGAAGTGAAGCAGATCAGTGATGAGATCGGCTTCCCCATCATCGTTCGCCCGAGCTACACTCTCGGGGGAACCGGCGGCGGAGTAGCCTATAACCCTGAAGAGCTTGGCACTTTGGCCCAGACGGGACTGGATGCCAGTCTTATTCACCAGATCATGCTCGAGCAGTCGGTACTGGGGTGGAAGGAATACGAACTGGAGGTCATGCGGGACAAGAACGACAATGTGGTCATTGTCTGTTCGATTGAGAATATGGACCCGATGGGAATCCACACCGGAGACAGTATTACCGTAGCACCAGCTCAAACCCTCAGCGACAGAGAATATCAGATGATGCGAAATGCCTCCATTGCGATCATGCGGGAGATCGGTGTCGATACTGGGGGCTCCAATGTCCAATTCGCCATCAATCCGGAGAACGGCGAGATGATCGTGGTGGAAATGAATCCCCGGGTGTCACGAAGCTCTGCCTTGGCGTCCAAAGCGACCGGGTTTCCAATTGCCAAAATAGCGGCAAAACTCGCTGTCGGTTATAGCCTGGATGAAATACCCAACGACATTACCGGTGAGACCTACGCCTCTTTCGAACCCACACTCGATTATTGTGTCGTCAAAATTCCGCGATGGACTTTTGAGAAATTCCCCGAAACAGTGGATTTTCTGACCACTGCCATGAGATCGGTGGGAGAGACCATGTCGATCGGTCGCACCTTCAAAGAGGCCTTGCAGAAGGGAATCCGGTCACTTGAAATCGGTCGTTACGGATTTGGCGCCGATGGAAAGGATCTGTATAATTTCGATGGCCTTGATGAGCAGTGCCTATCGCCGTCCGAGATCGAGCAGAAGCTGGCGGTTCCAAACTCCCAACGTCTTTTCTATCTGCGTTATGCTCTGCTTTCTGGGATGTCCGTCGAGGCGATTTATGATTTCACCGGCATAGATCCCTGGTTTTTATACCAGTTGCAAGACATCTTGGCCCTTGAAAAGCAGATAAAGCAAGCGCGAAGTCATCCGCTGTCGGCAACGCTGCTGCAGCGAGCCAAATCTTTCGGTTTCTCCGACATCCAGCTGGCCTATTTGATCGGTGGGAACGAGGATGACGTCCGCCATCTTCGCCGGCAGCTTGGCATCCAGCCGGTTTACAAATTGGTGGACACCTGTGCAGCCGAGTTTAGGGCAACAACGCCCTACTATTACTCCACCTATGAAACCGAAAATGAAGCCCGGGTATCGGACCGCAAGAAGGTGATGATTCTCGGTGGCGGGCCGAATCGGATCGGCCAAGGAATCGAATTCGATTATTGCTGCGTTCACGCTTCTTTTGCCCTCAAGGAAGAGGGGGTCGAAAGCATCATGGTCAACAGCAATCCCGAGACTGTCAGTACGGACTATGATACTTCCGACAAACTCTATTTCGAGCCACTCACGAAAGAAGATGTGCTTCAGATTGTGGCGACTGAAAGGCCCGACGGGGTTATTGTGCAATTCGGCGGGCAGACGCCGTTGAACTTATCCGTGGGACTGCACAAGGAGGGCGTACCGATACTAGGCACGCAGCCGGAGAGCATCGATCGGGCCGAAGACCGTGAGCTGTTTCAACTCATGCTTAAGAAACTTGGGCTGGTTCAGCCGGAAAACGGCACGGCAGTTTCGGTGGCGGCTGCTCTGGAGATTGCCGATGCTATCGGCTACCCTGTCATCGTCCGTCCCTCCTATGTTCTGGGTGGCCGAGCCATGAAAATCGTTTACGATCGCTGCGACCTGGAGAGCTACAGTCGATTGGCGATCATGGCTTCCCCCGAACATCCCATATTGATCGACAAATTTCTCGAAGATGCCATCGAAGTCGACGTTGATGCCATATCCGACGGTGACAGCACAGTCATCGGCGGCATCATGGAGCACATTGAAGCCGCAGGCGTCCATTCGGGAGACTCCGCCTGTGTGCTACCACCTTATAGTCTTAACGCCGATATTCTAAAGGAAATTACGGCGGCAACCAAAGCCATGGCAGTCGAGTTGAAGGTTATCGGGCTGATGAACGTCCAGTATGCCATCAAAGGCGAGCGACTTTATGTTTTGGAAGTAAATCCTCGGGCTTCCCGAACGGTTCCCTTTGTCAGCAAGGCCACCGGTGTACCGTTGGCCAAGCTGGCGACCAAAGTGATGTTGGGCCATAGCCTGAAATCCCTCGGGCTGGACCGGGAGACTCACCCGGTTCATGTGTCCGTCAAGGAGGCCGTCTTGCCTTTCGATCGGTTTCCGGGCGTAGACACTCTGCTCGGCCCGGAGATGAAATCAACCGGTGAGGTGATGGGCATAGATATGCAGTTCGGAACGGCCTATGCCAAATCACAACTGGGTGCCGGACAGAAGCTACCTGTTTCAGGAACCGTGTTTATTAGTGTCAAGGACAGCGATAAGGCGGGTGTACTGTCGGTTGCAGCCAAATTTGACGCCATTGGTTTCAAAATCATCGCAACCCGGGGGACCGCCCGACTCCTGACAGATAACAATATCCCCACCGGAGTCATCAAGAAGGTTTCTTTAGGCCGACCACACGTCGTCGATGCCATCAAAAATGGAGAAGTCCAGCTGGTTATAAATACCGGCACTGGAGATACGCCCAGGCAGGATGGCTACATGATCCGGCGAGCGGCCATCAAGTTCGGTATTCCTTACACGACCACCCTGGCTGGTGCCAGGGCCATGTGTCGTGGACTTGCGGCTCTTAAAGAACAGAATTACACGGTAAAAGCCCTTCAAGACTATCATCACTGACATTTTCGCTAAAAAGTTTGCCGTTCAGACCGGCGATGCCAAAGTGTTCAAGACCCATAACAGCAAGCGATCAGGGAGAGGAGATGAATATAATTAGTCACCTTCAGGATAATGAAGACAAACCGAGGGAGGCCTGCGGTATATTCGGTATCCACGGGCATCCCGAATCTGCCCGATTGACGTATTTCGGTCTTTACGCGCTTCAACATCGCGGCCAGGAGAGTGCCGGTATCGCTGTGCTGCAATCAGACCGGATAAGGGCCCACAAGGGTATGGGACTCGTACCTGATGTCTTTGATAGCTCACACCTCGAACAGCTGAAGGGGCCTGCCGCCATCGGGCACGTGCGTTACTCGACCACCGGTAGCTCAATCCTCGCCAATGCCCAGCCGTTTGTCGTGCACCACCGCAATAAATCATACGCTGTCGCCCATAATGGGAACTTCGTCAATTCGCATTCGCTTAAAAAGGAACTTGAGGAGTCCGGGTCAATCTTTCAGACGACTATGGATACGGAAATTTTTCTGCATCTGTTTGTAAAAAATCTCAAACAGGGGTTCGAGTCGGCATTGATCGATACGGTTAAAAAAATCAAGGGTGCCTTTTCGATGGTGGTGCTGACCTGTAAGGGCGAACTGATCGGTATCAAGGACCCCAGTGGGTTCAGACCGTTGTGTCTCGGCAAGATTAACGGCCATTATGTTCTTGCGTCCGAGTCTTGTGCCCTCGACCTGGTCGAGGCCGAGCACATCCGGGAACTCGAGCCTGGTGAGATCGTTATCATCAACGAAGAGGGCGTCCGGAGCATTATGCCGCACGAGAAAACTCGCCGCGCGCTCTGTATCTTCGAATTTATCTATTTTGCCCGGCCAGACAGCACTATCAATGGTCAGAACGTGTATTTGACCCGCAAAGCCCACGGTCGTTGCCTGGCTAAAGAAGCACCGGTGGCGGCCGACCTGATCATGCCTTTTCCCGACTCAGGCACTTATGCCGCCCTGGGTTACGCAGAGGCCTCCGGTATTCCCTTCGAAATGGGCATGATTCGTAATCACTATGTCGGCCGGACCTTTATCCAACCGACCCAGAGCATGCGGGATTTTGCCGTCAGGGTAAAACTGAACCCGGTTAAGAAGCTTCTCAGCGGGAAAGACATCGTTATCATTGAAGATTCCATAATTCGGGGAACAACCGCCAAGACCCGGGTGAAAGCTTTGCGGGAATTGGGCGTCAAAAGGGTACACATGCGGGTCGCTGGTCCGCCGCACCGCTTTCCCTGCCACTACGGGATCGATTTTTCCACCAAAGGAGAATTGATTGCCGCCAAAATGTCGATAAATGAATTAAGGGATTTTCTCGAACTCGATTCCCTGTACTACCTTAGTATCGA
>Ga0316198_10000410_pt1 | contig 22357 bp, 18 predicted proteins | sample OudBieAanoxic_MG_FD_204935 | JGI IMG/M metagenome (GOLD analysis project Ga0316198, IMG submission 204935) | Coastal sediment microbial communities from Oude Bieten Haven, Netherlands - site A anoxic | ecosystem: Environmental > Aquatic > Marine > Coastal > Sediment | place: Netherlands...
CCATCGCCGGCGGGACGCCGGCGCTACAAGCATCGCAATGCCCTTTGTCGCGCCCACGTCTCGTGGGCGATGGAACCAACCCGCATCGGTACACCACCATCGCCGGCGGGACGCCGGCGCTACAAAGCATCGCAGCGCCCCTTGTAGCACCCACGTCTCGTGGGAGATGGAACCAACCCGCATCGGTTCACACCATCGCCGGCGGGACGCCGGCGCTACAAGCATCGCAGCGCCCCTTGTAGCGCCCACGTCTCGTGGGCGATAGAACCAACCCGCATCGGTACACACCATCGCCGGCGGGACGCCGGCGCTACAAGCATCGCAGCGCCCCTTGTAGCGCCCACGTCTCGTGGGCGATAAAACCAACCCGCATCGGTACACACCATCGCCGGCGGGACGCCGGCGCTACAAGCATCGCAGCGCCCTTTGTAGCGGCCCCGTCTCGGGGGCGATGGCTTCGCGCCTTTGCGTCTCTGCGTCTCTGCGTCTCCGCGTTGAATTGCGATGCGCGATCTCTGACTTGCCCCGAAACAGCCTCGTCTGCGTCACAATGGACCGGCAGACTGATCATGGGAGGCACTCATGGCAGCATCCGACAAGAAACTCCGCGTGGCGCTCATCTTCGGCGGCCGATCGGGCGAGCATGACGTCAGTGTGGTCTCAGCCAGATCCGTCGCCGCGGCTCTTGATCGCAATCGCTATGAAATCACGCCCCTCGCCATCGATCGCGGCGGTCGCTGGGCGGACCCGGACACCGCCGCTCGTGTTCTCACCGAATCGGGTGACCGCACCGATCAGGTGCTGACCTTCGAGGGCAAAAGCAAGCTCGATCAGAGGCTTCTCGGAAATGACCTTGACGTGGCCTTCCCCGTCCTACACGGACCCTACGGGGAAGACGGAACGATCCAGGGACTCTTCGAGATGCTTGATCTCCCCTATGTCGGATGCGATCCCACGGCGTCCGCGGTGTGCATGGACAAGGCGCTGGCCAAGAGACTCCTGGTTCAGGCGGGGCTGAAGACTCCCGGCTGGGTTGAACTGGATCGGAATTCGTGGTCCGACGCCCACGACGATCTGAGGACACGCTGCCTGGCGTTAGGCCTCCCACTCTTTGTCAAACCGGCGAGGCTCGGATCCTCGGTGGGAATCTCCAGGGTTGGCGAAGCTTCGGCGCTCGATGAGGCAGTTGAGAAGGCGCTGAGCCATGGCAGGACGGTGGTGGTGGAACGCGGCCTCGACGCCCGTGAGATCGAGATCGCGGTGCTCGGCAATGAACAACCACGGGCGTCCGTTCCGGGTGAGGTCATTTCCGGACACGAGTTCTACGACTATGAGGACAAGTATCTCGACGACTCCTGCGAGCTCCACGCTCCGGCTCCCCTCGAACCCGAGCAGGCAGCAGCCGCCCGCCGCCTCGCGGTCGAGGTCTACTCGAGCCTCGGATGCGCTGGCATGGCGCGCGTCGATCTCTTTCTCGAACGTGGATCGGACGATTTCTGGGTCAACGAGGTCAACACCATCCCGGGCTTCACCTCGATTTCCATGTATCCGAGGCTGTGGGGCCTGACGGGACTGCCCTATCCCACCCTCCTCGACGAGTTGATCCGCCTCGCCCTTGAACGCCACCGAGGGGCGCCAGACTACGTCGGGCGCTCCCGGCAAATCCCGTCCTGACAAATTGCGGCTTGACGATCCATACCACAGGGTCTATGTTCCGCCTTGTGAAATTCTTCGCTAGAATTTCACCCGATCACCACTCCGGAGGCTTCACATGAAGAAGATCACCCGCGAGGAAGCTCTCGCCTACCACACCGGCAAACGACACGGGAAGACCCAGGTCGTGCCGACCAAACCCTGCGCCACCCAGCGCGATCTGTCGCTCGCCTACACACCGGGCGTCGCCGAGCCCTGCCTCGACATCGCCAAGGACCCCGAACTCGCCTACGAGTACACCAACAAGGGTAATCTCGTTGCCGTTGTCTCAAACGGCACCGCTGTACTCGGACTCGGCAACATCGGCGCTCTCGCCGGCAAGCCGGTCATGGAGGGCAAGGGCGTTCTCTTCAAGCGCTTTGCCGACATCGATGTCTTCGATATCGAGATCGACACCGCGGATCCCAAAGAAGTCATCCGGTTCTGCGAGATGCTCGCGCCGACCCTTGGCGGGATCAACCTCGAAGACATCAAGGCGCCCGAGTGTTTCGAAATCGAAGAAGCGCTCAAGAAATCCGTCGACATCCCGGTCTTCCACGATGATCAGCATGGAACCGCCATCATTTCAGGAGCGGCACTGTTGAATGCGGTCGAGATTGTCGGCAAGAAAATCGAGGACATCAAAGTTGTGTTCTCTGGGGCCGGCGCCGCGGGCATCGCGTGCGCCACTTTCTACCTGGCACTCGGCGTCAGACCCGAGAATCTCCTCCTCGTCGACTCCAAGGGCGTCATCTTCAAGGGCCGCACCGAAGGAATGAATCCCTACAAAGAGCGGTTCGCCGTCGACACCGAGAGGCGCACCCTCGAGGATGCCATGCGCGGCGCCGACGCCTTCGCCGGCGTGTCGGTGGCCGGCCTGCTGACCAAAGAGATGGTCAAGTCCATGGCCGCCGATCCCATCATCTTCGCCATGGCCAACCCCGATCCCGAAATCACCCCCGAAGACGTCGCCGAGGTCCGCCCTGACGCCATCATGGCCACCGGCCGCTCGGACTATCCGAACCAGGTCAACAATGTCCTCGGCTTTCCCTTCATCTTCCGCGGCGCCCTCGATGTCGCCGCCACCGATATCAACGAGGCGATGAAGCTCGCGGCGGCCCAGGCCCTTGCCAATCTCGCCAAGGAAGACGTCCCGGACAAGGTGATCCGCGCCTATGGCGGCAGCCCCATCAAATTCGGCCGCGACTATCTCATTCCAAAACCGTTCGATCACCGCGTCCTGCTCTGGGAAGCGCCCGCCGTCGCCGATGCCGCCATCGCCACCGGTGTCGCCCGTAAACCTTACACGTCTCGGGAAGAGTACGTTCGCGAACTCGAAGCCCGGCTGTCGCGGATCTACGAAGTCATGCACGTCGTTTTCGAATCCGCCAAACTCGACCCCAAGAAGATCGTCTTCCCCGAAGGCGAGGCGCCCCGAATCGTACGGGCGGCCAAGATCCTCGCCGACGAAGGAATCTGCCAACCGGTCTTGCTCGGCAACCAAAAGATCGTCAAGGCTTTGTTGGAAGAGCATGAAGTGCCCGCCGACATGGTCGAGGTCATCGATCCACTCAAGGACAATCACGCCGAGGACTACGCCCAGAAGCTCTTCGAAATGCGGTGGCGCCACGGGGTCACCGAGCTCGGCGCCACCAAGCTGCTCCGCGACCCGATCTATTTCGGCAACATGATGGTCCACTCCGGCGACGCCGATGGCCTCATCGCCGGACTCAACCACTCGTACCCCGAGACGATTCGCCCAGCGTTGCAGATCCACAAAACCCTTCCGGGTGTCCACAAGGCAGCCGGGGTCTATCTCCTCCTCTTCGAGGACCGGATGCTCTTCATCGCCGACACCACCGTCAACCACAATCCTTCGGCCGAAGATCTGGCGGAGATCGCCGGGATGGCTTCACGGGTAGCCCGCATCTACTTCGAGGTGGAGCCCCGGATCGCCCTGCTCTCGTACTCCAACTTCGGGTCCAATGCCGACGGTCGTTCGGAGAAGGTCCGCGAGGCAGTCGCCATCGCCAAGGAGCGTTGGCCGCAGCTGGTCATCGAGGGCGAGATGCAGGCCGACACCGCGGTGGATCCATCCCTGGCGCGAGAGAACTTCCCACTGTCGAGAATTCACGGCGACGCCAACATCCTCGTCTGCCCCGATCTCGAATCCGCCAACATCGCCTACAAGCTCCTCTGGCGTCTCGCCAAGGTCGAGGCCATCGGCCCGATCCTCACCGGCATCGGCGCCCCGGTCCATGTGCTCCAGCGCGGCGTCGGTGTCGACGACATCGTCAATATGGCCGCCCTCTGCGTTCGCAAGGCACAGCGTTACGGCCACGAATAAGCCGGTTCTGCTTCGATTTCAAACGGCGAGGCTTTGCGGCCTCGCCGCTTTTTTTTGTTGCGATACGACACTCGGTGAAGTGGACTGCTGCCGGTATCTTTGACAGCGACCTTGGTGCGGCCATAAAATATTGTCCTCAAATGTAACTCGGGGAGGAGATTCCATGAAAGCTCTGCATGCGTCGATCCTTGCAACGCTTCTGATCGTCGCCATTCCGGTCGCCGCCCAAGAGGCAGCAGGTGGGTTGCGATACTCGATCACCGTCACCAAGTTCGAGAATCGTGCCGGTTGGCACGGACAGTGGGATATCGGCGACGCGTGGGGCACCGTCATGACGGACATGCTCAACCAGACCGGCAGATTTATCGTTCTCGGCGAAACCGACATGCGGGGCGCGGCCCTCGACGAGCAGGATTTCGCTGCTTCGGGAAGGACCGCCGGCGGCAACAAGGCCCCGGTGACCGGCCAGATGACACCGGCCCAGCTGCTTGTCAAGGGCGCCATCACTCATGTCCAGGGCAACACCGCCGGTGGCGACGGAGGAGTCAGGATCAAGGGCTTCAAGCTTGGCGGCGGCGGCGGCAAAGGTGAGGTTAACGCAACGGTCTACATCGTCGATTCCACCACCGGTCAGGTCCTCGCTTCGACCAACGTCGTCGGCGTTTCAAAAAAGAAGGCCATGAATGTCGGTTACGGCACGGGAGACTGGGGCGCGGCCTTTGGCGGCCACAAGAACGACAACGTCGGCAAGGCTGTTCAGGCCGCATGCGCCGAAGCCGTCGAGTTCCTCCTCGGTCAGCTATCCAATGTGCCCTGGACCGGCAGCGTCGTGATGACCAAGGGCGACAAGGTCTATGTCAATCGCGGCAACCGCGAGGGTGTGGCCGTCGGCCAATTGTTCACGGTCGGCGAGGTCGAGGTCATCCGCGACCCGGACACCGGCGAGGTCCTCGATGAGGACATGACCGAGATCGCCGCCCTCCAGGTCACCGAGGTCAAGGAGAAGCTCTCGATCTGCTCCGTCACCTCAGGTGATTCCGGAGCCGTCGCCAAGGGAATGACCGTTCACCTTCGCTGATCAGCGCAGCTCCCGAGTCAAACTCATCAAGAACGCGGCGCTCCGCGCCGCGTTCCTTCTCAAAGAAAAACCTAGTCGGTGTGACCCGGATCACCGTAGCCTTGTATAATCGTGGCAATGACTCACGAACGCCACCGCCACTCATCGTCATCGTTGGCCCGACTCCTCGTCTCGATCGCAACCGCGGTTTCGGCGGTCGCGATCTCGAGCCCCGTCATGGCGCAGAGCGCGGAGTGGCGGGTTGTCGAGAATCCCTATCAGGAGGATATCGAGTACACCCTCGGTAGCACGTTCACGCCGAGGGTCGAGGTCGAGGGCGTACGCTGGCGTTCATTCACGATCGAGGCCCCCGACGGGGCTTTCCTCGTCGACGGGGACGAAGCCGAGATCGAGGTCACGATCGAGTTCGAGAACCGGAGCAACACGAGTGCCAAAATCCTCGTCATTCTCCTCCTCGAAGATGCCGACGGCAATCCTCTAGATCGCATCGAGGCAAGAAAGTTCAAACTTGCCGCCGGCCGACTCAAAGAGAGAAAAGAGACCGTCAGGCTCCCGGCCGCCAACATCAAGGCCGTGGAAAGGGTCTATGTTTTCTTTGAGGTGATGGACTAATTCTCAATTCTTAATTTTTAATTCTTAATTATCATCGCAATGTTCCCAGGAAGGGCTGTGATGTAATTCAAAACTAAAAATTGAGAATTCAAAATTTGCGCTACCAGGTCGTCGTGCGGCTCAGCAGCGCCAGAAACTCCTCACGGACCTTGCGGTCGGCGAAGCAGCCTCGCAGAGCGCTCGTCGTGGTCAGCGCCCCGCTCTTTTTGACGCCCCGCATCTCGACGCAGAGGTGGCGGGCCTCGATGACCACCATCACGCCCTGCGGCTTGAGGCTGCCCCAGAGAAACTCGGCTACCTGCTCGGTGAGGCGTTCCTGGAGCTGCGGTCGTTTGGCGTAGAACTCGAGGATTCTCGGCAGTTTCGACAATCCGACGATGGTCTCACCGGGGATGTAGGCGATGTGAGCGTGACCGTAGAACGGCACGAAGTGGTGCGCGCACATGGAGTAGAAGGGAATTTCCTTCTCGATCACCATGTGGTGATAGTCGCCATCATTGGGGAAAGTCGTGACCCTGGGCTCGGCGCCCTCACGGAGACCGTGGAACATCTCCAGATACATCTTGGCCACCCGCTCAGGCGTCTCGGCAAAATTGGGATCTTCGAGGTCGAGGTTGAGTTCGCCCATGATGCCGGCCATGTGGCCGGCTATACGGCGGACGAGGCCCTCGTCGTCCCCTTTGGGGATCGAGTTGTCGCCGTTTGCCGGCTGGGCCGGGTCGCTGGTGTCGGTCAATGCCGCGGTCGAGAATTCTGCCATGAAGCCCTCCTCGGGTCGTCAAAGGTAATCCACTTGGCAAGCACACTATTCCACCACGGTCGACTTTGGGGGCTCGAGCGAACCCGCAACAGTCTCCAAGACCCCAAGTCCTCACGTCCTCAAGTCCTCACGCCCTCACGCCCTCTCTGCTACCATCCGCTGCCATGGACGCCAACGCACATTTCCTCATCACCGGGTCGTTTGGCCAGCTCGGCAAGGCCCTCCTCGCCGAGGCCGGGGCCCGTGGGATATCCGCCGAGGGTCGCGATGTGGATACCATCGACATCACCGACCGGGGTGCGGTCATGTCATGGATCACCAACACCCACCCAAGGGTTGTCATCAATTGCGCCGCCTATACCGCGGTGGACGACTGTGAGGAACACGAAGACGAAGCCCGGATGGTCAACGCCACCGCGGTCGCCCACCTGGCCGACGCCTGCAACACGAGCGGATCGAAGCTCATCCAGGTTTCCACCGACTATGTCTTCGATGGCACGGCCACCAAACCCTACCTCGAAGACGATCCCGTCGCGCCGGCGAGCGCCTACGGCCGCACCAAACTGCTCGGCGAGCAGGCGGCACGAGAAGCAGACGATCACCTGATCGTCCGCACCGCCTGGCTCTACGGCTTGGGCGGCCGCCACTTCGTCGGCGCCATCCAGCGACAGATCGAAGCCGGAAATCAGCATCTCAGGGTGGTCGCCGATCAGTTCGGTTCGCCGACTTTCTGCAACGATCTTGCGGCCGCGATCCTCGATCTCGCGGCGGTCGGCGCGGCCGGCACCGTCCACGCGGTCAACTCCGGCATCACCTCCTGGCACGGATTCGCCACCGAGATCGCTCGGCAACTCGGGGCTCGAATCGAGGTGGTTCCGGTCGCTACCGACGAGTTTCCCAGGCCCGCCCGGCGCCCGCCCTACTCGGGGCTGGACACGTCCCGCATCGAAGAACTGATCGGCCGAAGACTGCCGAGTTGGCAGGATGCGCTGAAACGCTATCTGGAGCTCGCATGCGTATCCTGATCACCGGAGTCACCGGTTTTGTAGGCAATCACCTGGCGGCCGAACTCCGAGCGCACGATGGTGAGGCCGAGATCTGGGGCCTCACCTGGGGTGAGTACGACCGCGAGAACTTGGAGAATGCGGCTCCCGGCATCCGATTGATCGAAGGGGATCTCGTTGATCGTATTTCGGTGAAACCGATCCTCGAGGCGGCACGCCCCGATCTGATCTATCACCTCGCGGCCGCATCGTCGGTAGCGAGATCGTGGGGCTCAGCGGCGAGCTCATTGGAAATCAACGCCGTTGGGACCGCCCACCTCTTCGATGCGGTGCTCGAATCGGAATTCGATCCGGTGGTGGTGGTTTCCTCGACAGCCGAGGTTTACGGCCGTATCGAGGACACCAGTTCGCCGCTCGGTGAAGACGCGCCCTTTGCGCCGCTCTCACCCTATGGAACCTCAAAGGTCGCCCAGGATCTCTTGACCTCGCAGTACCATGCCGGCCTCGGTCTGGCCACCGTACGCCTGCGTTTCTTCCACCTCACCGGCCCAGGCCGACCGCCGCATTTCGTCGCCTCATCCTTCGCCCGCCAGATCGCACGAATGGAAGCCGGGCTCGCGCCACCGACCCTCGAGGTTGGCAATCTGGACTCGGTCCGGGACTTCACCGATGTGCGCGATGCCGTGCGCGCCTGCAGGCTGATCGCCGACCGCCGCCACTCAGGCGGTGTCTTCCACGTCTGCACGGGCCGCCCTGTGGTGATCTCCGATGTCGTCAGGCTGCTGCTCGAAATGAGCCGATGCGAAATCTCGGTCAAGGTCGATGGAGACCGGGTCCGACCCTCCGACATCCCCTGGTTGGTCGGCGACCCGTCCCGGATCGAAACGGCCATCGGTTGGCGCGCCGAGATCCCCCTCGAGCAAACCCTCCTCGATCTCCTCAATTGGTGGCGGGCAAAGTCGACAGTCGACAGCTGACAGTCGAGCCCATCGCAGCACTCACACTGCAGATAACGATCAATCGCCACCACAATGGAGCGGTGTTCTCCGATAAGGCGGTGTAAGAGGCCGAACGGACCGCTGTTTTGAAACACAAAGGTCACAAAGACCCACGAAGGCTCCACCAAGCATCGCAATATTGACCCGGGCTTCCTCCGAGCCTCGAGGCGCACCCTCGCCTGAGGACCTGCGATGGGCCATATGAGTGCCTTCGTGATTTCTTGGTGGATCTTTGTGATCTTTGTGTTTCAAACAAACCGCTGAAGATCGGATCACCCATGCACGCAGTCCAGAAACGCCAGCGCTACTTTGATCGACATCCCAAGGCGATGGCCTGTCAACTGTTGACTGTCAACTTCCTGCTTCGACTGAGAACTGTCGACTTGCTGCTCAGACCGCCACCTCCTTTTTCCTTGAGAACAACGCGCCACCGTGGCAAAGTAGCCGGTACGGAATCGACAATGGACCGACCGGGAGGATTGCATGACCGACGACCGCCGAAACCGCGTTGCCCAGTGGGCCTATGACACCCGCGGAGTTCTCGGACGCTTCCACCTCTGGCTCGACGATGTCGAAGAGACCTGGCTCGGCGATCGTCAAGAGACCGACCACGCATTTGTCGGCGAGTCCCTCGAGCGGGCGTTCATCATCGCCAACGCGGTCACCGCCCTCGGAACCAAGCTCTTCGGCCGCTACGCCGAGGGCAGGGGCCAGGACAAGGCCACCGTCAATCGCGTCAAGAAGGACGCGGACGCGGTCTCGGCGTATGCGCTGTCCGAGGCGCTCTGGTATCTCACGCGGAATCTCCCGGAGAACCACGCGGTCATGGTGAGTCTCGGCGAGGGACTCATGCCCAAAGCCGGAGAGACCCCCGAAATGGGTTCCAACCCCCAACTCGGATTCGGCCGGGTCTACGCCCGACCCCAGGTCGCCCGCTTTCTCGACCGCCGCGTCCACCGGATGCTCAATGAGGACGGTTACGAGTGGCCCGAGTTCTGGCGCGACATCCAGACCGCCGGAATCACGGTTTGGGGCGCGGCGCTGGATACCCTGGAGAACACCTCCCGTTTCGCCAAGGGGGCGCCGACCGGCGCGCTCGCGGTGTTCCACCTCTTTGACCAGCCGCTCAAGGTCGCCCGTCCCTACGAGGGTTATATGGGCAATCTGATCCTTCCGCGGAAGGTCGTCGATCAGGCGGCCGAAAGCTCAATCCTGATCGATTTCCTGACTCCTCGTCGGTTGGTCATGGAAGCGATCCTCGCCACCTATCCCGGCATCAAGGCCGAGAATGTCCACGTCTGGACCCTCGGCGGCCCGTCGCGAGAACACCGCATCGGCAAACTCTGGGAAGAGTGGCGCTCCATGGGCGCCCATGTGGTGGAGGATGGTTGGATCATCCCGGAAACCGGCATCCCGGCCTTCACCGAATCGGGGACTTACGCGCCCGTGTATCTCGTCGGACCTTCCGAGCGCGACAGCGAGATCCATCTCTTCATCTGCGATGGGTACTCGGCCTCGGCCGAAGCCATGCAGGGCGCCAGCCTGGATCCGATCCTCGACACCTTCACGTCCATGTGCCTCTTTTCCTCTCGGTTCAAGATCGCGTACGACCGTGAACAATTCATCATGCGGCTCGATCCCGAAGCAGAGGACTATGGCAAGAAACTGGCTGAAATCGCGGATCAAGAGATCGAACCCGCCATCGTCGAGATCTACCGCGCGAATCTCCGCGATGCGAAGGCGGCCTGCCTTCCTGCCGGAAAACGGACGGCGACCGCCGATGATTTCTTTCCCAACAAAGAGTGGCGGGTTCTCAGCCTCAATTCCGCCATGCTCCCCGATCCCTACACCGGGATGCCGGGGGTCGAGCTTCTGAGCGATGGGGTCTACAAGGTCACCACCCGTGCCGCGACCCGCGCGGGGATGGTCGACGTGACCCTGACCCTTCGGCTGATGGAACCCATGGACCAGATGCGGATGGTTTTCTCACCACTCCTCGACCGTTTCTACGCCGGCCAGGACTATCGCGCCAGGGCGGTGAAGATTTCCGACTCGGGTCGCATCCGCAACGAACTCCAGACCCTTTGCTCCGAGGCCATCGAGTACCTCCCCAACGACCGGATGGTGATCAATTTTGATCAGGTCGACGACTCGGTCCTCCCACCCGACAAAAAGGCCCTCATCAAGGAGGTCCTCACCTGGTACCAAATGCACCACCCCATCTGGTTCCACTGGCTCGAGTCGAAGGGGTAGCGGCTCGAAGTCGACTGTCGACTATTTGTCGAGCATCAGCGCTTCGAGGTTGGCCCGCATCTCTGGACCGATCCTCGTCGGTCTGCCCTTGGGCCCGATGTGGGCCATCAAGGTGCGCGCGTCGGCGGCGTGCCGGCCGTTGACCTCGATTCGGTAGGCGAAGACATAGCTCGCCCCCTTGAGATCCTCGACCCAGAGTCCGATCCGCACCTCGTCGTCAATCGTGATCTGGCGCCGATAGTCGACCTCGACCCGAGCGACGACATACGGAATGTCGATCCCGCCCCCGAATCGACGGCGCCAGAGCTCCGTCCGTGCGGTTTCGAGATAGGTCACGATGGTGGCGTTGTTGACGTGGTTCTTGGCGTCGATGTCGCGCCATCTCACCTGGATTTCGGTGACAAACGGCAAGTGATCCATGCCGGCGAGGGTAGCAGGCGGACGGGCGCAGCGGTAGCATCGGCAGGATGACTCTTCACTCCCTCCGGCTCCGATGGTCCTCCGTCCCTGACTTCTCGGGTGTCATGGAGGAGCTCCTTCCCCGACTTTCAGCCGAGGAACAGCAGCGAGCGGCTCGATTCCGCATCTCTGAGGCTCGTCACCGATTCATCCTCGCCCGCGTCATGCTCCGCCATCAACTCGGCAAGGAGATCGGCATCGTCCCGGAATCAGTGTTCTTTGCCACCGGCAAACACGGTAAGCCACGCTTGGACATCCCCGGGACCGACCAATCGCCGCACTTCAACTTGACCCACTCCGGGGGTTTTGTGGCGTTGGCCATCTCCGATGACGAGGTCGGAATCGACATCGAAAATCTGCGCCCGGTCTCCACCGCCGAGCGGTTGGCACAACGCTTCTTCAGCCCCGAAGAACGCAAACACGTCTTCGAGCTTGATGGTGAAGCGCGAGACCGCGCATTCCTCCGCATTTGGACCCAGAAGGAGGCGTATCTCAAGGCCACCGGTCTCGGGGTCGGGATGCCGCTCAATGAGGTCGAGACCGAAGCCGATCCGGAAGCTCCACCGCAGCTCCATGCCATCGCCGGCGACCGGGAGGAAGCCGCCCGGTGGACGCTCCTCGAAGCCGAGATCCCCGGCGCCGTGTGCACGGTCGCCGTCCGCGGACCAACGGCGGAACTCGAGGTTCAGCGGTTCACACCGGTGGATTTGACATAGCGAAAGCCATCGCACCAAGGCACCATCGCGGCTGCCCACAGATCACACAGATGGACACAGATTCCATCGCACAATGAAACCCAAGATAGACCCATCGCAGCATCCATCGCACCATCGCATTTCAACGCAGAGGCGCAGAGACGCAAAGGCGCAGAGACATCGCAAAGGAACGGACATGGATGTGGTTCTCCGAGCGGCGGAGTCGGCGACGGTTTTCAACCGCCGCCACCGTGGAATCGGAAGGACGCCCCGAAAACCCGTTTTCCGTGCGTCCTTCCAATTCCACGGCCCGCTGCGCCACTGCACAGCGGCTCCGCCTTGGTATTGCTGACAACTCAGCTGTTTGCAGAATTCATGGTTCGGGGGGGGGAGGGTTTTATACCCTCCCGATTAGATTCTCGAAACCACCAAACCTGACGATGCTTATACAGGTCGAGATCCATTGTGGTGCGGGCGTCCCGCCCGTAATGATTTCGTTTCAGATCAGACCTTTTCCCTTGGTGCTGTTGAGGCCGGACAGGCGCGCTCTAGGCGCGACTTGAGGCTTGAGGGTTTCGATCGAGGAGTGCTCGCACTTCTCGATCGAAACCCTCAAGCCGAGAGACCACGGCAGCCCTGGGCCGTGGGCGACCGGCCGGTCTTCTCCGAGAGAACACGACCGCCGAAGCAGGCGCGATGGTGCGATGAAATCTGCGTGCATCTGCGTTATCTGCGGGACCTCCGCACGATGGTGCGATGCCTTCGTGTCTTCGGGCCTTCGCGGTTGCGACGGTGCGATGTCCTTGCGCCTTTGCGGTTCAACCCTGCGATGGCTCTATCGACTTGATCCGCGGGTCACCCTCTCGAGGAGATCGGCCCAGGCCTCGATCACCGGATCCCAACGGAGGTTTGGGGCGCGGTTGAGGGAACGCGTTCGGAGTTGTGCGGCGGTGTCTGGCTCGAGCGCCTCGGTGAGGGCCGCCGCGAGCGCCTGCGGATCATTCGGCGGACTGAAGAGCGCCGCGTCGCCGCCGGCTTCGCGCAGGGCGGGGATCCCCGTTGCCACCGATGGCGTCCCGCAGCTGATGGCTTCGGCCAGCGGCAGACCGAAACCCTCGACTTCTGAAGCCAGGGCGAAGACCTCGGCGTGGCGCAGCATTTCGCGGGCATCTTCGCGGCTGACGTACCCCGGCAGATGAATCCGATCGACAAAATCCGACGCGCGAATCCGGTCCAGTATGGGTCCGGTCTGCCACCCCCGCCCTCCCGCGATCACCAGATCCGGCGGATCGGTGAGCTCCTCCTGCAGTCGTTCCCACGCTCGGACCAGGTCCGAGATCCCCTTCCGCGGCTCGATGGTGCCGAGATGGAGCAGATAGCGCCGGCCACCGGAAAATCGTTCACGGACCACTTCCCCGTCATCACCCGATGGAGCGGGTGAAAACCACTCATCAACCCCATAACCGATTCGCTCGAGCTTGGAGGAGACCCACGGGAATGCAGCCAACAGTTCATCCTCGGTGGCGGCGGAACCCGCAACCACGGTGTGGGCCGACTTGAGGGATCGTTCGAGGAAGAGCTTGAAGACGATTCGATTGGCGAGGGTGTGACGGGCGGGGTGGGTTCGCGGCGTCAGATCGTGCACCATGGCGATGGCGGGGACCGGACAGCGGTTGGGCAGAATCGCCAGGGATCCGATCCAGACATCGGCCTTCAACGCCTCGAGCTGCCGAGGCACGGTGGTGTTGAGCCAAACCGGTCCGAGCGTGGGCCACCGCGGCGCCGGGACGATCCTCAGGTTGGGGTGGAGTTCGCGTTCCTCCAGCCGTATCCGCTTTGACGCAGCGAGGTGAACCGAACCGAGTCCGCGCCGGGCGAGCCCACCCATGACCTTCTCGGTCCACGTCCCGACACCGGTCCGCGGACCGACGAGCGCCCGAGCGTCACACGCGATATTCATCGGGTCCGGCCGGTCGCTTCCCGGCTACCCGCCGGAAGACACCCGCGGTTGCGGCGGCCGCCTTGTCCCACGAGAACCGCCGTGCACGCTCGCGGCCGAGACCCCTCAGCCGCGCGTGGTGATCCGTGTCTTCGAGAAGCGAGGCCACCCCGGTTGCGATCCCGTGCGCGCTCTCGGGATCGACATAGACCCCGGCCGGGCCGGCCACCTCGGGCATGGCCGATCGGCCCGATGTGACCACCGGTGTTCCACACGCCATGCTTTCGAGGATCGGTAACCCAAAGCCTTCGATCCACGACGGAAAAAGCAGCGCTCGCGCCTGGCTGTAGATCGAGACCATCCGATCGCGCTCGATGTAGTCGAGATGGAGGATGCGGTCTCGAACCGGCGATGCTTCGAGCTCGGCCCGAATCTTCTCGGTTCTCCAACCCCAACGCCCGACAACAACCAACTTGCCGGGATAGCCCCATTCGGCCAGGAGCGCGAACGCTCGAAGAACGCCGATCACGTTTTTGCGCGGCTCGATGGTCGAAACAAAGAGCAGGTAGTCCTCCGGCAGTGAGGCATCGGGTTCCGGATCATCAGCCACGGAGGCGAAATGCAGATCGAGGCCCTCGTGGATGGTGTGGATCCGGCCCCGGTCGATCTGGAAATACTCAACCAGATCTCCGGCCGTCGCCTCCGAAACGGCGATGATCCTCTCGGAATGCCGAAGTGATTTTGTAAATCGTGATCGGAGTTCGTCCAGCGTTTCCGGCGCGACCACCTCGGGCATCACGGCAAAGGCCAGATCGTGCACCGTGATGACCATCCGACGGCCGAAGAACCGTTGCAGCCGCGCCGGTTTGAAATTTGGTGCAAAGATCACGTCATTTCCGTCGAGCAGGCAGAGTGCTGGTTCAACCAGGTGCCGCAGGAGCCACAACGAGGGATTCACGGGGAAGAGAAAGTCATCCGGGATCTGATGGGTCCTCAGCCGCATCCTACGATCGCCCGGCACCGGAGGGGGCTGCTCCCCGGGCGCGAGAAAGGTGTGTGCGTAAAGATTGAACCGGAGCCCGTCGTCACGCTCATCGAGGGCGCTCAGGAGGTTCCACTCGTACCAACCGACCCCGGTCAAGGTCTCGGCGAAGGGGAAGACATCGACTCCGACATACACCTCATCGGTGCCATATACGATCCACTCGTAGGTGCGACGCACGCGGGCTCGAAGCGTACCCACCAGATCACGCCCGACGTGCCCGAGAAAACGCGCGGTGGAGCGGATACTGGCCATGAGAGGGGATCTTACACCAACCGCCACCGGCGGGGCTCAGTCGCTGTTGGTGCTACGATCATCCCCATGAAGATCCCGGTTCTCATCAACGATGAGGTCGCCGTCAGGGTCCTGACTCTCAATGACCCCGATCGCGCCAACCCACTGTCATCCGAGCTCGTCGTCGCGCTCACCGACGCGCTCCGGTCCGCTGCGGATTCACCCGAGGTCAGGGCGGTCGTGCTCACCGGCGCCGGCCGCCATTTCTCCGCCGGCGCCGATCTGACGGCGCTGCAACAGGTGGCGACCGGGAACGACCCCAAGGGCCTCCGCCGGGACTCGGAATCGCTGCGTGAGCTCTTTGAAGTTCTTCTCGGCCACCCCAAACTCACCATCGCGGCCGTCCAGGGCGCCGCCATCGGCGGCGGATGCGGTCTCGCCACGGCCTGCGATCTCGTGGTGGCCGAACCGCGCTCGCGCTTCGCCTACACCGAGGTCACCATCGGCTATGTTCCGGCTCTGGTCCTGACCTTCCTCACCCGCAGGGTCCCCGGCCACATCGCCCGTCGCCTGCTCCTTGACCCCGAGCGCATCGATGGCGAGGGCGCTGTCGCCCTCGGTCTCGCCGACGAGCTTGTCGAGGAGGGAAGGACCCTCGAACGGGCCCGGGAGCTCGGCAGACGAATCGCCGGCAAATGCTCCCCCGCCGCCATCGCCGCGACCAAGGAACTGCTCAACGCAACCGCCGGGATGGACTGGAGGGACGCGCTCGCCCACGCCGCCGAGGTCAATGCGTCGCACCGACTCCACCCCGAATGCGTCCGTGGGGTGAAGACCTTTCTCGAAGAGAAGCGAACCCCCGATTGGTTGGAGGACTAGCCCTCGGGTTATCCCCGAGCCTCGGTCATGGCGAGGCGGAAGGTCCTCCACAGAATCTTGAGATCGAGCGCGAGGCTCCAGTTCTCGATGTAGTAGAGATCGTGGACCACCCGCTGCCGGATCGAAGTGTCACCCCTGAGCCCATTGACCTGCGCCCACCCGGTGAGTCCGGCGCGCACTCGGTGGCGAGCCTGGTACTCGGGATACCTGGACTTGAAACGATCGACAAACTCGGGCTGCTCCGGCCGCGGTCCGACCAGGGACATATCGCCCTTGATGACGTTGAATAGCTGGGGAAGCTCATCGAGGTTGTAGCGGCGTAGGAACCCACCGACCGTGGTCACCCGCGGGTCATCCGTCCGGGTCCATTTGCCCTGCCCGTTGCCGGCGTCGTCGATCCGCATGGAGCGGAATTTATAGAGCTTGAATGAACGACCGTCGAGGCCCATCCGAATCTGAGAGTAGAGCGCCGGTCCCTCATCCTCGCGCTTGATGAGCCAGGCGATGATGGGGAAGAGCCAACCCGTTGCCAAGAGCAGAGCAGTGGCTCCGACCACATCGAAGACCCGCTTGACGATCTGATTCCACCCCTCGAGGGGGATCTGGGTCAGATTGATGATCGGCAGCCCGTCGAGCTCCTCGGTCCTGGCCCGAACGACGTAGTACTGGAGGAGATCCGGCACGACCTTGATTTCCACGAGCAATTGGCCGCATCGGCGGATGAGCTTGACCACCCGCTGGTGAGCCGCCATGGGCAGTGCGATCATTACCTGGTCGACCCGGTGTTCCTCGGCAATGGCTTCGAGATTTTTCGTCATTCCGAGAACCGGCACGCCGTGGATCTTCCTTTTCTGCTTTCCGGGGTCGTCATCGAGAAAGCCGACCACCGAGAATCCGTACTCACGGTGGGCCTGCAGGCTGTTGACGAGCCGCTTTCCAAGCTCGCCTGCGCCGATGACCAGCACGACCTGGAGGTTTCCGCCCGACCGGCGAACCCGTCGCAGGATGTCCGAGATCAACCACCGCGAGAATGCCACGAGGCCGACATCGACACCGGCGAAGATCGGCAGGAAGAGACGGGAGTAGGTGAAATCAGAGGGGCGGTAGAAGGTCAGAAAGGCCGTCAACAGGATGGTCGCGAGCATGACCGCAAGGACCACGCGCAGCAGTTCGTCAAAACGGGACCGCAACCGGCGTCGCTGATACAGACCCTGGAAGTAGAAGACCGTCGGCCACATGATCGCGGTGACGGGGATGAGTTGGAGATACATCTGGAACGGCGGGGTGCCCTTGGTGACCGGCTGGATCGGGATGTCAAAACGGATCCAGTACGCCAGAATGACGGCGGCCGCTGTGGCGAGGATATCGCCCATCAGCTGGAGCACCACTTGAATTTGGCGACGCCGTTGGATCATTCCAAGGCCCTCCCGAACCCGAGTCGATCGAGGAGAAAGCCGAAACGCACTTTGAATTGCTCTCGTGAGAAGAACTCGGCGCGATGCCGCAGGACGGCAGGATCCCAATCGCGATCGAGAGCCCTGACGGTCGTGTCCACCAACGCCTCGAGGCTCGACTGCTCGGCGAGCTCACCCTCGATGCCGGTTCGCACGACATCGGCGGTGCCGGAAGCCGACAACCCGACCACCGGCGTACCGCAGGCGAGTGCTTCCACCGTGACCATTCCAAAGTCCTCGACGTTGGGCACCAGAACCGCCGCCGCGCGCCGATATGCGTCACGGAGCTGATTCCGGTCGAGCCAACCGAGAAATCGAACATCGGGGCCGGCTAGACGCTTGAGCTGCGACATCCGCGGTCCGGTGCCGACGATCTCCAACGGTCGTCCTAGCCGATTTGCCACTTCGATCGCAACCTCCACCCTCTTGTACGGAACAAGGGCCGCAACCGTCAATAGGTTATTTCCCCTCTCTCCGCCCGGGGTGAAGTACTCGGTGGCCACCGGCGGCGGGAGGACCTCCGCCTGACGGTTCCAATAGTGTTGGATCCGCCACGCCACGAGCCGCGAGTTGGCGATGAGTCGATCAACCCGGGCCGACGACACCATGTCCCACTGCCGCAGCTTCGCCAGTCGACTCTCCACCACCGGCTGGAGCAATGACGGAATGCGAGCCGTATACAACGACCGTTGATCCCAGGCGTACCGCATGGGGGTGTGGACATAACTGAGATGGAAGGCGCCCGGCGGCGGGATCACTCCCTTGGCGACGCAGTGGCTTGTCGAGATCACGAGATCGGCGTCCGGGAAGGTGAAGCTCTCCATGGCCGCGGGCATCAGCGGCAGCAGATAACGCCACTTCCTGCCGCCGAACGACGGCGTCTGGAGCCACGAGGTGTTGATCTGTCGTTCCTCGAGGGCGGGCATCACCGCACCCTTTCGGTGGACAAGTGTGTAGATGGGCGCATCGGGAAAGAGCTTGGCGATCTCGTAGAGTACCCACTCCCCACCGCGCATCCCGGTCAACCAGTCGTGAACCAGGGCGACCCTCACCTCAGCCCTCCCCCAACGCCCGCCGATACGCTTCGACGGTCTTGTCCACCGTTCGATCCCACGTCAACCGCCCGGCCCGCCGACGGCCCGCCTCCACCATTCTTCGACGGAGAGGATCATCCACCAACACCTGTTCCACCGCACTCGACACTTCGTCCACATCGAGAGGATTGACCAACCTCGCCGCATCCTCACCGAGCTCCCGCATGGCTCCCACGTTCGAGGTCACCACCGGCAGACCCGCTCCCATGGCTTCGAGTATCGGGAGGCCGAACCCCTCGTACAACGAGATGTGCAGCAGCACTGCGGCCACATGGTACAACGCCCTCAGGTGACTCTGGGGAACCCGACCGAGAAAACGGACCCGATCGGTCAATCCGAGGCGAGCGGCGCGAGCGGCGAGCCGGCTCGAGGGCTCGACGCCACCGACAAAAACGAGTTGGCCGGGGACCCGGTGCCGCACGACCGCGAGATGGTAGGCGCGCAGCACCACATCGAGGTTTTTGTGCGGTTTGTCGTTGGCCACGACGAGCACGAGGGGAGCATGGAGGCCGTAGAACTCCTTGAGCTCCTCGACCTCGGTCGCGCTGGGTCTCGCCGCGAGGCCGGGATCGGCGCCATTTGGGATCACCATCAACCGACCCGGGTCGGCCGAGAAGAGATTGATCAGGTCGCGCCGCGAGGTTCTCGACACCGTGATGACGACTCGTGATCGTCTGAGAGCGGAGCGCAGGACCACCCGCAGATAGAACTGGGCCAGGCTCGCTCGTACTTTGGGCGGATAGAACAACTGAATGACATCGTGAACCGTGGTCACGATGGGCCGGGGCGAGAGGGCGGGCACCACATAGTGCGGTATGTGCACCAGATCCACGCCTTCGCGCCAGAGTGTGGCCGGCATCTGGATGTGTTCGGCCAGCGAGTACCCTTTCGCCGCAGCCGTGATCACCTTCGCCGATGGTGCGAGCTGGCTCACCCGTCCCTCGTGACCGGGTCGGGCAACCACCGTAAGTTCCACATCACGTCGTTCCTCCATCCCCTTGAGAAGGGAACAGAGATACGTACCGATCCCGAAATCGGTCAGTTTGCGGGCATCGATGGCCACTCGCACCCCGTCATTGTATGCGCACCGACCACAGAAGGCACGGGAAGGAACCGCGCTCTCGCTATACTTGAGTCAGATGACGGTCAACATTTCATCTTCACTTCTCGAAAATCGGGAATCGGGCCCATGACGGGGATCGTGATCCCGTCTCTCGGCGGTCCCCATCTGAGAAGCTGCCTCGCCGCCGTGGTTGCTCTCGACCCACCCCCTGAAAGAACCGTGGTGGTGGTTTCCGGCGGCGCGAGCGCGCCGGAGCGCCCGAACTCCATCGAGATGCTCACCTCCGAGAACCGACTCGGTTTCGCCGCCGCCGTCAATGCCGGTATCGCCGCTTTTGGAAACGACGTCGAGGGGATCGCCCTTCTCAACGATGACGCAGTTCCGGCTTCGGGTTGGCTCGGGCCGCTCGAAGCGGCGCTCGACGCCGATTCCTCCCTCGCCGCGGTCCAGGGCACCGTCACCGACGCCCTCGGGACCGCCATCGACGGGCGCGGCATCACCCTGGATGACGGCGCGCTCCCCGTACAAGTGGACCGCGGTTCCTCGCCCGCACCCGAACCCGCCCAACCGAGACCCGTCATCGCCGTTTCCGGCACCGCTTCGCTGTATCGAATCCGGGCGCTGCGGGAATCGGCCCTGGCCGATGGCGCGATCCTCGATCCCGGTTTCGGCAGCTATCACGAAGACCTGGATCTCGGCCTCAGGATGCGCCGTCTCGGCTGGAGAGCCGCCTGGGTGCCGGGCGCATGGGCAAGCCACGAGGGTTCGGCGTCCGGTCACGGCCTCAGCTGGCGCCACCCGTGGTGGGTGCTGACCAACCGCTGGCGCGCCCTGGCCGGCAACCTCACGGCGGCCGCCCTCTTCACCGCACTGCCCGCCCTTCTTCGCGGCGAGCTCCGCGCCGTTCGTACTCTCGCCCGCACTAACCCCCGGGTCATGCCGACAGCGGCTGCGGCGTTGGCCTGCCTTCCCTGGATCGTGATCCGCTCGCTCGGGCGACCCAGCCCCGGCCCGCGGCTCACGGCGCTACCGGAGAGTTGACGATGCAGGTTCTCTTTCTGACCGACGATCGCCTGGGTCCGGCCATGGCCGGATCAGCCCTTCGCGCATGGGAACTGGCCAACGCCCTCGCTGGCGCGGGACACGACGTTCGGCTTACGGCGGAGCGGAAATCATCCAAGCCCCACGACTCTCCGGTCGAACTCGTCGATGCTCCGGACTGGGTCTGGGCGGACGTGGTGGTCGCACCCCCGTGGAGCCTCCACTTTCCCGCCTTTGGGGGTCGGCATCTTCTGGTGATCGACGGCGCGACCCCACTCCTCGCCGAACTCGAGGCCATGAATTCAACTCCGGAGATTCGGCGACGTCGACGGACCGCGGCAGCTCGGCTTCCCGTGGTGGCGGCCAGGGCGGATGCCGTACTCGCGGCCGGCGGGGCCCAGCACGATTGGTGGCGGGCGGTGTTTCAACGCCGGTCCGCGGTTCCCATTCTTGAAGTGCCTTTCGGGATACAGGAGCACGATCCGCCGACGGAATCGGCCGAGATCATCGGTGTTCCAACGGACTGGTCGGTGGTGCTCTGGTGGGGCGGGGTCTGGCCGTGGCTCGATCTCGACACCCTGCTGGCGGCACGCGCCCGGCTTGGTCGGGTTCCCGTGAGCATCGTTGTCCCCACCGCCACCCGGCCCGGTGGCTCGCTCGCCCAGTTCACCGCGACGGATCTCAACCGGATGGCGGCCCGCTATGCGCTGTCGGCGCCAGAGGTGGTCCCTCTCGAACACTGGGCGCCCTATGACGAACGCTATCTGACCCTCAACCGGGCCGCGGTCATGGCCTTTCTCCACCAAGTAAAACCCGAGTCGGAACTCTCCTTCCGTACCCGGGCCATGGACGCCCTCTGGTCCGCGACACCCATGCTCCTTTCGGCGGGCGGTGAGGTCGCCCGGCTCGCGGACGCTCTCGGGTGGGGCGAGGTGGTTGAACCGGGAAACCCGGCGGCGGTCAGCGACGCCCTGAAACGGTTGCTCAAACCCGAGGAGCACGATCGTTGCCGAGCGGCGATTCTGGAACACCGCGATCACTGGCGGTGGTCACGGGTCGCGGGTCCGCTGGTGGAGGCCCTCCCGAACCTCGGCGCCGTCCCTCGCGGCGCGCTCGCGCCGTCCCTCGTCCGAGCGGCGATGCATCTGATGGGTCTCGGCAGGCGTAGGCGTCGACGGTGACGGTCGCGGCGGTTGTGGTCCGCTGGCGGGGTGGCGACGAGGTTGACCGTTGCCTGCGATCGCTCGTCGCTCAGACCGGTCCTGATCTCACCCGGATCGTCCTGGTGGATTCAGGTTCGGGCGATGGCGGCGCCCAGCGCCTGGACGCGTCCTACCCCGAAGTGGAGATCATCGCCCTGGCCGAGAACCGCTCGTTCGCCCACGCCGCCAATGCCGGCGCCGCCGCGCTCACCGAAGACCTGATCTTCCTGCTCAACCCCGACACCGAAATCGAAGAGGGCGCCGTGGCTACCCTGGTCGAGGCGCTCGAACAACGACCACGAACCGCCGGGGTGGTCCCACTCCTGGTCAACACGGATGGTTCGACGCAACATCTCTGGCAGCTCCGCCGGCTGCCCACCGTCATCCGCCTGGCCATGGGCCGGTCGGGCGCCCCGGCATTCTCGTCGCCTCCCAGCGCGCCGGAAGGTGTGATCCAGCCGGCGGCCGCGGCGTGGCTGATCCGGCGCGACGTCTGGCGGGCCCTCGGCGG
>Ga0316198_10000411_pt1 | contig 22294 bp, 18 predicted proteins | sample OudBieAanoxic_MG_FD_204935 | JGI IMG/M metagenome (GOLD analysis project Ga0316198, IMG submission 204935) | Coastal sediment microbial communities from Oude Bieten Haven, Netherlands - site A anoxic | ecosystem: Environmental > Aquatic > Marine > Coastal > Sediment | place: Netherlands...
ATGCTGTGCGCCATCAAGGAGGCCCTGCTTGATTCAGCGTATCCGGGTCGCCCATTAGCCAGCCAGTGTCAATAAGCCAATAAATACCTTAGCCGCATGCAGAATCGTCTAAAAGACCAGCAAGCTGAATGCGGGGAGCAAAAGTCGGCAAAAGGGACAGATTTATTTTTTCAGACTCAGATGTTGGAAATAAATCTGTCCCCGGTTTGCATCATTTCGAGTAATTTGAAGCCAGTATTTCCTCCAGCTTGAGCCCGGTCAAACCATTAACCGTACGCCAAAGATAATAAAAGATACCCATCATCATCAGCATCGACGGTATGGCGATCACCGGGTAGCTGAGCAATGTCATTTGTCCGAGTTCCTCGTTGAACGAGACGCTGCCTGCCGGGCTGGTCACCACCCACCTGGCCAGTATGTAGTTCATCACCGCTGAAAACAGGAAAGTGCTGGCCAGCAGGTAAGTCGCGTTTTGCAGACGCGTTTCAAATGCCCTGCTGTTATCGCTTTCGTTGAGTCTCTGCCTGATCCTGTCGACATTGATAAACTTCGGGTTGTAGACCAGTGTTCTGATCAATGGATAGCGTGTATAGGTAGACAGCAGCACGCCGATACCGATGAGCCCGGGGATGGCTGCTTCCTTGATGGCCAGCCACTGCGGATCGAGCTGCAGCAGACCGATGCCGCCAGTGAGAAATACGCTGATCAGACCAAGCAGGGCAATAAAATTGAATTGCCTGTATTTGAACAATTCGAACAGGCCCCAGCTCAGCGGAAAAGCCAGTGCAACGATCAGTGCAGTGCTCGTGCCCAGGTGTTCAGCACCGCTGAATTTCATCAGGATAATGGAGGGAATAACGAGACTGACCAGCAGGTCAATCAGCGGGCGTGGCTTGTGTCTGGCTGTTGTCGGCGTAATCGATTCGTTGTTGCTCATATAAATTCTCGTATCGTGTATGTTTTTGATGGGTAATTCAAAGTCTCTTAACCGGCCTGTCGTCTCGGATCCATTGCGAGATGCCGTTGCGTACATTAAAGACCTGCGTGTAGCCCATTTGTTCAACCAGGTAACGCGCCAGTGTACCGGTGCGGCTGCCGGTGCGGCAAATCAGGATGACCGGATCATGCTTGCCTGTCGCAGCAGTGAAACGGCTCAGAAAATCCGGCCTCACCCGGCCGTTGGCATCGGCAAAGGTCAGCAGCTCACTGCCTTCGACCACGCCGGTCTGTCGCCATTCTTCCGGGCGCCGAACGTCATAGATCGGTATGTTCCGCTCCAGCATCGACTGCAGCTGGGCATTGTCCACATTGGTGTAAGGTGGTTCACTGCAGGCTGACAGGCCGGATAACAGCAGCACGACTGCACACGCACGCAGCAACCGTCGGTGGTTGTGTTCCGCAAACGCACGGATGTCAGATCCAATCTTCATCATTGATGACACCCGGTCGATGCTACAGGTCGGCAATGACGCTGGCGACGTACAGGCTGCGTTGGCCTTGATGAATATGGATTGATGCGCCGCGCTCGATGCTGCTTTGTTCTCGCAAAAAGTCGCATTGCCGGTATCATATCACGCGTTCGCGGCGGGCAACTTGGTAACAATCCATGTGCCTGAATATCGATTTGCTCATCTGGCTTCTGTGCACAACCCGGTTAAACCAGTCGCTAAGTTAAGCCTGTTCTGCTCGGATAAAAAGTCGATTATTATTGTTAAATACTTCGAAATATACGAAGCAAGACTCGGGGTCGGTGTAAAAAATTTCGGATTCTGAGCATGACTGGTTAAGCCCCGTTATTCAGGTGATAATCAGCATTTCGCCATCGAGCAGGCCACACGCGGAACCATGAGCACTATAGACCTACTGCGCCACGGCGAGCCGGACGGCGGCGTTTGTTACCGGGGCGACGGGGTGGACGATCCCTTGAGCGAGCGTGGCTGGGCCCAGATGTGGGCTGCGGTTGGGGAGTTCTCCGACTGGACCCATGTGGTCAGCTCGCCTCTGCTGCGCTGTCGCCACTTCGCCGAGGCCGTGGCAGAACGTTACCACCTGCCGCTGGTAGTGGACGGGCGTTTTCGAGAGATGAGCTTCGGCACCTGGGAGGGACGCCGTCATGAAGAGGTGCGGGACGCCGACCCCGATGCCTACTACGCGTTCTTTCGGGACGCCGTCAATCACAGGCCGCCGGGCATGGAACCCCTCGGCACCTTCTACGCGCGGGTCCGATCGGGCATCCTGGACGTGTTCGACGGACACTCTGAAGGTCATATCCTGCTGGTCTGCCATCTCGGTGTAATGCGGGTGGCCACCGCGCTGGCCCTGGAGATGCCCTTGTCGGCAATTTACCGCATGCACGCCCCCTACGCCGGCCGCATTCGCCTGCGCCGCACTGCGCGCGGCATCGAGCTCTGGTTCGGCCACTGAACAAAAGGGGTCAAGTATAAAAGGGGGCCGGCCCACAGGAATTGAGGGGGTCGCCCATAAGTCGTTCTCTGTCAACAGGGCGATAACAACCGAAGTGCGTGCACCCTGAAAATATGTCATTGCTTATCCTGTCATGCGCCCGATTTTGCGCTGGGCAGTAATCGGGGTCACAGTAATCGGGGTCAGACTGACATTTCTCTAAAGCATAACGATGATCAGGGTCAGAGCAGAAGTTATTTCTGTGTTTTTACTCTAACCCCAATGATTCCTTTCTCATCTATATCTGGATCATATTGGTGCACCGCATTTTCGTTTAAACGAAATACATGCAACGTTCTGGCCAAAACCTGCTTCAGATCAAGTTGATACGTTTTACCTGTATAGCGTCTACGTTAGAATTGAGCATTATATTGCGGGGGGCGCAAACAGGAAATGGCACAACGAGCGATCAGGGAATACGAAGGCAAACGGATATTCCATGACGACTGGTCCAGACATTTCGGACAATTTCAGCACAGTTTTCGGGCTGCGAGCGTGGCCACCGGCGATGAACTGAAATCGCTGGCTGCTGACGATGACCACAGCTGGCTGCGTGATGGGCCGCTGGTGGTCAAGCCTGACATGATTTTCGGCAAGCGCGGTCTCAACGGTCTGGTGCTGTACCAGGTCAACACGCCCGGTGATGTAACACTGGCAGATGCCGTGAGCTGGATCGACGAGAAACGCAACCAGACCACCACATTGCTCAGTGGCCAGACAGGGATACTCAGCCGCTTCATCGTCGAGCCTTTCATTGCGCACGATCCCGGTGCCGAATATTACATTGCTGCCGTGATGGAGGACGCCGCCGATGTGCTGACGCTGAGTACGCAGGGCGGCATCAACATCGAAGATAACTGGGACAGTGTCAGGCAGGTCGAGATACCACCATTCATCCAGGACGACGAACTCGTTGAACGGATTACCGCCGCGGTGCCTGATGATGCCGAACACCGCGATCGCTTTGCACTGTTCGCGGCGGATTTCTACCGTTTCTTCCGCGACCAGCACTTTACCTACCTCGAGATCAATCCGTGTTATTTCGATAACGATGAAGTGCACCTGCTTGACCTGGTTGCCAGGGTCGATGACACAGCCGGCTTTTTGATGGAGAAACGCTGGGGGCCACTGTATTTTCCGACACCGTTCGGCATGAAGGCGCCAGGAGCTGAAGAGAACAGGATCAAGGCCATCGATGAGAAAAGCGGTGCTTCGTTGAAGCTGACGATACTCAATCCCCAGGGCAGGGTATGGACGCTGGTCGCCGGCGGCGGTGCCTCGGTGGTCTACGCCGATACCATTGCCGATTTGATCGGGCCGGATGAGCTGGCCAACTACGGGGAATACTCGGGCAACCCGACAACGCAGGAAACCAGGATCTATGCCGAAACCCTGCTCGACCTGATGACACGCACGCCCGATCCGCAGGGGCGTGAAAAGATACTGCTGATCGGCGGGGCCATTGCCAACTTTACCGACGTGGCGAAGACCTTCACCGGTATTATCCAGGCGTTTCGGCAGTACCACGAGAAGATGAAGGCCGTCGGCGTGCGCATCTATGTGCGCCGTGGCGGCCCGAACTATGAAGTGGGCCTGCGCAACATGCAGAAAGCCGCCGACGAACTGGGTCTTGCCATCGAAGTCTACGGACCCGAAACCCACATGACCGAAATCGTACGCATGGCGCTGGCCGCATGATTGAAGACCGGGAGAAAACACCAATGACCGTTACCCAGGACACTGCGGCAGTCGCCCCGGTGGACCAAACGCCTGCAGACACGACCTTGTTTGTGCGAAACACGCAAGCCATATTCTGGAATAATCACCAGAGCGCGATCCAGCGTATGCTGGATTATGACACCCTGATCGGTCGCGAACGGCCATCAGTGGCTGCGATCGTGTCGCCGACCAGCGGCAGCCGTTACGGCAAGTTCTTTTTCGGCAACAGTGAAATACTGATACCGATCTACAAAAGCACCGCGGATGCGATTGAGCACCACCCGAACGCGGATGTACTGCTGAACTTCGCTTCGTTCAGACGCGCTTACCGCATCAGCAACGAAGCGCTGGATATCGCCGGTATACGCACCATCATGATCACCGCGGAAGGCATACCGGAACGGCATGCACGGGCGCTGAAACAGCGCGCGCAGTCACTTGGAAAACTGGTCATCGGTCCGTCGACGGTCGGTGCAATCACACCGGGGGCATTCAAGGTCGCCAACATCGGTGGCACGGTCGAAAACATCATCGCCAGCAAGCTGCACCGTGTCGGTTCGTGCGGGCTGGTTACCCGCTCGGGCGGTCTGTTCAACGAACTGGCCCATACGATTGCACTGAATGCGGACGGCATCGGCGAAGGCGTTGCCATTGGCGGTGACCGCTTTTCCGGGTCCGCCTTTCTGTCGCACATGCTGCGCATGCAGGCCAATCCCCAGGTGAAGTATTTGCTGATGCTGGGCGAAGTCGGTGGTACCGAGGAATACCATGTGATCGATGCCGTGCACAAGGGTGAAATCCACAAGCCGGTTATTGGCTGGTGTGTCGGCACGATTGCCAGTCATTTCTCTACCGGCGTACAGTTCGGTCATGCCGGTGCGAACGCCAGCAGCGACCGGGAAATGGCCAGTGTGAAGAACGATGCGATGCGCGCTGCCGGCATCCGGGTACCGCGCAGCTTCAATGACCTGCCCGAGATCATTAATGCGGTTTACAGTGAACTGCATGCCGAAGGCGTTATAGAAGACATCAAGGAACCGGTGATCACGCCGTTACCTGAAGATTGCCAGATTGCACTCAATGCAGGCCGCGTACGCAAGGGCACCCAGTTCACCTGCACCATTTCAGACGATCGGGGCGAAGAAGCCACCTATGCGGGCATTCCGATCAGTTCCGTGGCGACACCGGACACCGGTTACGGCATCGCGGACGTGATCACGCTGCTCTGGTTCAAACAACGTTATCCGCAATGGGCCAGTCAATTTCTCGAAACCGTCATCAAGACCGTGGCAGATCACGGCCCGGCAGTCAGCGGTGCACACAACGCGCGCGTTACCGCGCGTGCCGGCAAGGATGTCATCAGCGCGCTGGTCACGGGGCTGCTCACCATCGGTCCCAGGTTCGGTGGTGCGATTGACGGTGCTGCCCGCTGTTTCAAACTGGGTAAGGATCGTGGCATGGCTGCAGACGAATTCATAGCCTACATGGCGGAGCAGGGCATGGTCATTCCCGGTATTGGCCACCGCATCAAGTCTGTACGCAACCCGGATCTGCGAGTAGAGGGTCTGAAGCGTTATGCGGCATCGTGTTTTCCTTCAACGCCGCTGCTCGACTATGCACTCGAGGTTGAAAAGCAAACAATCAAGAAAAAAGACAACCTGATACTCAACGTAGATGGCACCGTTGGTGTGCTGATGGTGGATATGTGGCGGGGCCTGGAATACAGCGAAGCGGATATAGACAGTTTCATCGACACGGGCACGCTCAACGCGTTTTTCGTGCTGGGGCGCTCGATCGGTTTCATCGGCCATATCCTCGACGAGAAACGGCTGAACATGCCCATGTACCGGCATCCGTTCAACGACATTCTGTATGATGTTCCCGAATTGAAACAGGATACATAGCATAGACTTTTGAAGCTGCGTTACCTGAAGAATCAAGGAGGGCAGTCCCCTAACGCCATCATCACCCGACCGGTGTTTTGGGGTGTAGAGCATCTTCAAGCATCCAGTCTGACCCCGATTAATCCCTGAAGAATCAAGGAGGGCAGTCCCCTAACGCCATCATCACCCGACCGGTGTTTTGGGTTGTAGAGCATCTTCAAGCATCCAGTCTGACACCGATTAATCCCTTCGTCCGCTGGTTGGATGGACTGCCCCGAAACTATTGATATTCGTCAGCGGCCAACTATGATTGCATAGGTATTTCGCTATTAGAGGGACCTGTCCATGAGCCATTCATTTTCTGTTTCCAACATCAGCAATCTTCCTGTCCAGGCCACGATCAGCAATCTGGGTATCAGCAATCTGAAGTTTACTGATGCTTCTCCTCAACCCCAGAACAATACGTGGCCGAATGATGAATCGTATCTGTATATCGATGACGTATCAGTGCGCCCGGTCGAAACCAGTTTCAGTGACGGTACCTTTACCGCACGTGTCTTTGCCAACTCGTCGCCGGAAGATTACGAACTGGCAATCAAACTCGTTACCGAGATTGCATCGAGTAACAACACCTCTATTCAGCCGGAAGGCGATGTCGATATGGATGTAGAATCGTTTATCAGAAACTATGACAAGAACTGGATCGAAGAACACTGCAACACTATGTTCCAGATGCTGGCCGGGACTATAACTCATCATCAATCGACAGCAACGCTTTCGGGCACAAGACGCGAACTTCACGCGGGTCCGAAGCTTCTCGGCCAATTGCTGAAAGACCCGGACTCCGCCGCAACAGAATTGCACGAACGCTTTCGAACACTCAATTATCTCGAAAACAGGAATGTCTACATTGCCAGCGGCATCACGCTGAACAATCAGGAAAAAGACAAAGAAGTCGACATGTCCGTCTTCGGTCCGGATGTCAATACCATTCTGAGTACATCTGTTGATGCGATCAGTCTTCGAATCAACGATGATGACATGATATTCGTAACCCTCGACCAGTTGGCGGACGCACTGGGTGACAGGGGTAAATGGCTCAGCGAACACATCCTGCTGGCCCCGGCGATTGTCGGTAACGAGTGGGACGCGCTGATTGCTTCCTTAAAGCCTGTCGCACAGGATCTGTTCGATTTTGCGCATGCTGTCGACCCGGATAGACTTGCTGCGAGTGAAAATGAAACCATCGACGACTACAAGGCCCTGTTCAGCGAAGACGAATGGCGTAACCTTCTGTACACACCAGTGGTGGTCTTCGGCATCGTTGCCGGTGCCGACGGTTCCATCGACAAGAAAGAGATCAAGCAGTTCCAGGATGAACTGATCAAGGGCATCGTCGTAGACAACCGCTTCATGCAGCAGATCATGGCAGAGGTTTTGCCCGTGGCACCTGAACTGCTACAGGACGTCGCCACGCTCAAGGTGGACCCCAAGGAAGTGCTGGAGAATATTACACGGGCCATTGATGCAAAATTACCGCTGAAAGATGCTCATGAGTTCAAGCTGGCGCTGGTAATGATCGGCAAGGAAATCGCTGAAGCATCTGGCGGCTTCCTTGGCATGTTCGGCAGCAAGATGAGCAAGGAGGAAGAGCAGGCCCTGGCAGCCATCTCGCTCATTATCGGGCTGGTACCTGGCCACAATCCCCAGTAGCCGTGACATCGAAATTAAAGGGGGCAGATAATTTTTTTCAGACAAAGATGTTAGAAAATAAATCTGCCTCCTTTTATTCTTGTTTTTTTCCCCGAGAAAACCTTGACCCGATCCCCGAAAACTACATCACACCGTAAGCCCGTATCGCATCGGCGACCTTGATGAAACCGGCGATGTTGGCGCCTTTCATGTAGTTGACGTAGTCATTGCTCTCGCTGCCGTGTTCGACGCAGCTGTCGTGGATGTCCAGCATGATCTCACGCAGGTGCTGGTTGAGTTCGTCGCGGCTCCACGATAACCGCATGCTGTTCTGTGTCATCTCCAAACCGGAGACGGCGACGCCTCCGGCGTTGGCGGCCTTGCTCGGCGCGAACAGGATCCGCGCTTCCTGAAAGGCGTCGATCGCGTCCTGTGTCGACGGCATGTTTGCACCTTCGGCAACACCCAGACAGCCGCTGCCCAGCAAAGCCTCGGCTTCGGCTCGTTCGATCTCGTTCTGCGTCGCACACGGAAACGCGATCTGGCAAGGAACACCCCATGGACGCTTGCCCTCGTGGAATTCCACCTTGAATTCATCGGCGTATTCGGAGATGCGGCCACGGCGAACTTCTTTCAGGTCCTTGACCCATGCCAGCTTGTCAGCATCGATACCGTCGGGATCGAAGATGAAACCGGATGAATCCGACAGCGTGACCGGTTTGGCGCCGAGCTCGATCAGCTTCTCGGCCGCGTACAGCGCAACGTTGCCGGCACCGGAAATCACGGCAGTCTTGCCCTCGATCGTATCGCCGCGATGCTTGAGCATGTCTTCCATCATGTAAACGCAGCCGTAGCCGGTGGCTTCGACGCGGATCTCGCTGCCGCCGAATGCCAGTCCCTTGCCGGTGAGCACGCCGGTGAACTGGTTGGCCAGGCGCTTGTACTGGCCGAACAGGTAGCTGACCTCGCGCCCGCCGACGCCGATGTCGCCGGCCGGTACATCGGTATACGGTCCGATGTGGCGATAAAGCTCGGTCATGAAACTCTGGCAGAAACGCATGATCTCGGAATCACTCTTGCCCTTGGGATCGAAGTCGGCACCACCCTTGCCACCGCCCATCGGCAGCCCGGTCAGGCTGTTCTTGAACGTCTGTTCGAACGCGAGAAATTTGAGGATGCTCAGGTTCACACTCGGGTGAAAACGGATGCCGCCCTTGTAGGGGCCGATCGCGTTGCTGTGCTGAACGCGGTAGCCGCGGTTCACCTGCACGTTACCCCTGTCGTCCTGCCAGGCCACTCGAAACATGATGACACGGTCCGGTTCCGTCAGCCGGGCGAAGATATTCGTTTCGGTATACTCCGGGTGCTCGAGCAGGAACGGCAACACGTTGATGCCGACCTCGTAGACGGCCTGATGAAATTCCGTCTCACCGGGATTACGCTGCTTGAGCCAGTCCATGAATGAGTCGACGATCTCCGTCTGCGACATGTTCGAAGTAAAATCAATCATGACCTGGCCCCCCGATTCAGGCTGTGAATTGCTGGTTGATGATACATGAATATACGGGATCAGGTCTTTCGTCTTTCATCAACTAACCTGCGATGCTGCGTCAACGAACGGGCACAATGAAAGCCCCCCAAATATGTTGCCAGCTGCTGGCTGATGGGCATCCCATTTGATGCTGCAACCCTATTTTTTTCTGTAAGACTAAGGGAACGAATCCTCGAGCTGCAGAAGTTCCCATCCGCCACTCGGGAGGCCGCTGTCGGGTGGGTTGATGAGCAGATTCATTGCGTTTGCCATCCCCAGATACAGGGCCCTTGGGGTGCTGACCATGGTACGCGTGCCGTAGCTGCCGTAGTTATTGATTCCGTCGGCGTACAATTCCTGAGCGGGTTTGCCCGCGCCGGGAAAGACCATCAGGTCACCACCATAGACGGCACCAGGCAATTGAATGTCCGGGAACGGATCGATGATGTCCTTGAAGATCACCGGCAACATGACCTTTGCGAGCATGTAGCTCCAGTCCATGGTACCCACAAAAAGCCCGTCGTGATTCGCCATCGTCCAGGTATAGGTGTTGTAGAAATTGCCGAATCCGGCGGTACCGAATACGGGAGCACCCATCTTGTTCGGCAGTGTCACCCAGAACCCTTCGTCCTCCAGAGCGGGTGTCTCGATAAATGTCGGCATGTTTTCGAGGCCGTAAAGCACCTCCATCTCTTCATGCTGAGTACCGAAGAATCGGCCTCGGAAGATGCTGATCGGACGGTGGCTACCCAGCAAAGCTGAGATGACATCCTCTACAAGGTCAGGGTTGCCGGGACGCAGCAGATTGTAGAACTCGGTGTGGGTGAATCCTGCGGAGAGGGGCGCGTGCGTGGTTCCCCAGTACAGGTAGCCATCGAAAGACTCGAGCGCGCCACCGTTGTACATTCGCGCCGTGACTTCATCACGTTCGTAGTCGTTCACGGACCAGACCTTGGTCCAGTCGTCACGGTCATCATCATCCAGGCCGTCATCATCCAGTCTGGGGCTCATCCAGAGCCCGGCGTAGTCATACTCTTCATCAAAAACCGTGCTGAAATCCGGCCAGGTGGTAATGAACAGGCGTTCATCGTGGAAGGCGAATTCGACGGGATCGCCATCCACCAGGCCAACCAGTTCCCAGCGAAACGGATCAGCCACGCTTCCTTTCCAGCGCAGGATCGCCCCCTTGGGTTCGAAGCCGAGTGCGGCCGAACGATTCACATCTGGCGCCAGCAGTACACCGGTGTAAACAACACCCCGCACCGAGATCATCTTGCGGATGTTGCTGAACTCCGGGTATTGCCTGGAGCCGAGGAATGCTCCGTTGTCCCGCCGGAAAGCGAACATGTTGACGCCGGGGGCGGCGTCCGGGCCACCGACACCCGTGATGGTGGGTCCGGCCATCAGCACGACATTGCGGGAATAGCCTGCCGCGCGAAATCCAAGCGTATCTTCCTTCAGCGCGTCGTCAAACTCAATCCTCTCAGTCTCCCCGGAGTTCGTGTTGAAAACGTAGACCGACGGCGGCCGCCAGTCCCCGGAAGACGGCGGCAGGTCGCGCGCCTGCCCAAACAGGCTTTCCCCGTATTCGCAGACCCATTCGTCGGTAGCAAACGCGGGCAGCCCCAGCGGGAATCCCTGATCCGCGATCGTCCCGTACACCAGACACCCCATATTCGGCGCCGTCCCCAACCACAGCTCCGGGCCCGCCTTCGTCAAGCCGAAAACGTAGCTCTCGTTTGTCTTAGGGACACCGTCCAGGCAGGCCTGTGTCGAGAAATCGAAGGGGTAGAGATTGTCCTCGCCGATTCCCAGAAAACACTCATCAGGGCTGGCCTTTGCGAGCAGACTCGCTTGATAAGTGGAGGGCGGGGTCGCGGCTTGTCGCGACTCGTCCGGGTACAGTTCCAGCCAGAAGTTCTCCAGCTCATGTTTGCTCAGTCCGCGTTTCAGTTCCTGAGCGAGGCTCGTGGACGGAATGAGACAAAGTGTAAAGAGTGAAGCAACGAGTGCTGGCAACGACAGCGCCGTAAACGTCTTGAAGCCCATGGTTTGATCCCCCTGAGATTGATGATGAGAAAGTCTGATCCCTCGATTATGCTAACAAGATCATCGGCATGTTGAAACAACCGAAAAATCAGAAAAGCGGGACCAGAGAGCAATTATTTCTGATATTTAGAGAATATCGCTCCCTGAACCGGTTTATCCCCTGTATTACGTTAGAAAATTGTCCTAGCCGTGCCACTTTTTCGCTACGGGTATTTCTACCGCGCAGACTCCTAGACCCCAACAACTCTTATTACCCGATACAGACGATAAATACGCAGTTCATGCCGCAGAACGGTTTCGCACTGCCGTCAACAATATCAAGTCGCTGGAATGTCCTGAGCAGAAGTTATGAGTTTCGACGTATTTCCCTGGCAGCAAGCATGATCCTGATTATGATGCGCTTTTTGAATAATTGATCAGTGAAGCCGATCAAGCTCTCTATTAATCTAAAAGCAGGGTAAAAACTGCATTCACCATTACAGCTCAGTGGTCGTTGCAGGCGATACATACCCGGTCGATGCCAAAGTGGCGAAAGGATAGCCGAAGGAAAAAAAGGGGAGCGACCCACTGCTGTCTCACTCACTCGAGTGTTATCTGCAGCTTGCATCGCACGTAGTCCAAAAAATCGGCCACAGATGAAATTAACGAATCGTTTGTGTCCCGATATGCTAAAGGCTGGCGTCACCTGCATTCCCGTCCGGGTTTTTGTTAGTTTCCCTTGAGCCTGCGGGTGTATACTTTCTGAGCACATTGCTACGCATGGTTTGGCATTTTCCCGCCGATATTCGACTGGCATCATGCCTGGCAAGCTGCCTTTAGCGGTTCCGTTCAATCGGGATCATCGTTACCATAGAAAGGAGATTGCAATGAAACTTGTATACGATGTTATTGAAGATAGTTACGACGACACAACACAGATCAGATCCATGACTGAACAGGCGCAAATGCCATCAGGGGACTGGCTGATCCGGACCACAATATATACACCTCATCATATCAGCATGGATGTCGTCCACGTTAAAGGCAAAAAAGACAAGCCCCTGTTCGAAGCATTGCGTTAGGGGCAATTGTCGAATAAACCGGATTTCTTTCTCATCTTGTAGACAGGGTATCAATCATGACGAACCGTGAAACAGATCTTGATGATTTACTGGAAAAACTAAAACAGGGGCGTGATGAACTTAATTTGAAGATTCACCTTGGCAAGGCTGAGGCGAAAGACCTGTGGCATCAGACAGAAGACAAGTGGCTGCATCTTCGAAGTCAGCTGGATATGATTGATGACGATACCGGCGATGTTGCAAAGGATGTCGGGGCAGCAGCAATCTTGCTTGCCGAGGAAATTAAACAGGGTTATGAGCAGTTGAAAAAGATGCTTTAATAAATCAGGTATAAAAGGTGCCGGAGGGAATATTTTTTAATCAATTCGAAATTTTACTTAATATTCAATCCCTCCGGCACCTTTTTGTGCGACCCTATAATTACAACATCAACCACCGAACCTAAAAAAAGCCCGCTCCGGGCAGGCTTTTTTATCAGTCAGTATCTGACTTGACTACTTGACCTGTGAAACCATGTAATCAACTGCAGCTTTGATTTCATCGTCAGACAATTGCGCTTGTCCGCCTTTTGGCGGCATAGCACCCTTGCCTTTCAGTACGGAGGTGTAGAGAACATCCATTCCCTGAGCGATTCGCGGAGCCCACGCGTCCTTGTCTTCGAGCTTCGGCGAACCGGCGGCACCGGTCATATGGCAGGCGACGCAGGCCTTTTGGTAAGTAGCCGCACCATCAGCTATTGCGGCACCAGAAGTAGCCATCATCAGGCTGGTTATAATTGCGGTAGCAGTCAGTTTTTTCATTGAGTATTTCCTCAGTTGTAAAATGCCTGCACAGCAGGCGCTAAAAAAATGAGGGGAGATTCTATCAGAATTCACCCCATACTTAGAGAAATATGTCTGTTTATCAGCACCATAGTGTGACTAAGTCTCATAAGTACCATCTAAGTTACTTATCCTTTATCCATCACTGCTCAAATCCAGCTTATTCACCTGCATGAAATGCGCAAATCAACGCTAAATACAGCGCTTGTGCCGGCTTCACAGTCATGGACAGGATTTAACTCAAGATAACCTTTCAATGCTGAACGAAAGCTGAACAAACCGATGTGCCGATACCTGCGCATGACCCGGCACCAATCCGGCATACTGATCGCGGTGTTGTGTTAACTGACATTTGGCGCCACCGATGAAAGACAAAAAAGGGCTTTTTGGTCGGAGCATAACTTGACCGGACCTGTCTGACTCTCAGGTATAATATTATCACGGACTTTTTAAAGTAATCATGTTTGGGGAAACGCGGAACTCCTCCATCCAGCCGTCGTCTCAGATTCAGTAGCAGTACCGTGCAAATACAAAATGCTATTTGCCTGGAGTCAAGGCATGAAAAAGTTAAGTAATCATCGATCTCCGCCGGGACTTGAGCGGTCTATCTTGCGGAAAATGCCGAAATATCTACTGGCCAGTATCTGCATTCCGCTGTTCATGATGGTTTTTATACGACTGGCTCCGGTTGAAGCCTTTTTCATGAGTCCAACCCAGGACCTCGATAAACTGCACACTACCATAGATTTTTTCTCGATCGCCATGTTCGTTTCGATGTTGCCGATTCTTCTTACAGTGATCATCGCATGTATCATCGTGGTGTTAATGAAAGGCCCGGCTTATGTTGCGGATGCCTACAAGCTCGATGATGCGGACAAGCCTGATAACGAGAAAGAGTAATAGCGAATGGGCGGGTCCTGGTGTTTTATTCAGCTTTCCTGGATCGCTTGATGAATAACGTGAACAGGTACGTGAAGATAGCCAAAACCAGCATAACCCCGAAGGCGTACCATTGGACGGTCGCGGTTTCAAGCCCGACTACAGGAATCACTGTGACCGCAAGTATGAACAACGCAGATGAGATCAGCTGAAGGCGAGACGGGCAGGGCTCTCGCCTGTATCGGCGAAGTCTGAACAGCGATGCGGCAGTCAGTGCGGTAAACAACAGCAGAAAAGCCGATGCGGCCAGTACGGCTTCTCTCAAGCTGTGCGAGAACAATAGCAGCAAAATAAGTAAAAGATGCCGGCGGGAATATTTTTTAATCCCTTCGGAAGCTTTTTATCATTGCTATCATGTCAGCACAGGCTACCTGCTGATTGCTACGTCTTACGCTCCGTATCTTTAAGCAGTGTGTCCAGATGTGTCCGGAGTGCGTGCAAGTCCTGCCTGATCAGATCGATATCTTCCTTACTCGATAGCTGATGATGCCGGCTTGACTGATCCTGTTCCTTCACGGTCGCAATCGCATCGACGATAATACCGATGAACAGGTTCAATACTGTGAAAGTCGTCACCGTGATAAACGGTATAAAGAAAATCCACGCATGAGGATAAACATCCATAACCGGGCGCACGATCCCCATTGACCAGGATTCGAGCGTCATAATCTGGAACAGCGTGTACATCGAGCGGCCCAGGTTGCCGAACCAGTCCGGGAATGCTTCCCCATACAATGTTGTGCTGATCACAGCGCCGATATAGAAAAAAATGACCAGCAAGCCGCCGACCGAGCCGACACCCGGAATCGCCATCAGCATGCCGGCGACGACGCGCCGGATTGAGTCGACACTGGAGACCAGCCGCAATACTCGTAAAATGCGCAAGGCACGCAGGATGGACAACTGTCCCATCGCTGGTAGCAGCGCGACTCCTACGATCACGAAATCAAACACATTCCAACCCTGTTTGAAGAATGACAGGCGGTAGGCATACATTTTCATCAGCAATTCGATCACGAAAATCAGCAGACAGAGCTGATCGATCCGCTCGAGCCAATTCACCGTGGTTGCGCTCAAACCTTTCATGGTCTCAATACCAAGCACAGCACCATTGATCAGGATGACGACGATGACAAAATTATGAAACCAGCGGGACTCGACAACTTGTTTTATCATAATTTAAGGTGTTGATTGATTGTGATAAACGGACTGAAAAACCGGGGCAAGCCGGTATTTTAGAAGCTATTCTGGTGCAGTTGAAAACCGCTAACCGCTTATACATCCGTTTAATTTAGCGGTGCGAGTCTGCGACACGTATCGATGTCCTGCTTAATCAGATGCGCGCATCTCTGTTGACTCGAATACCAGGGCCGGTAGCATTGATTAGACTTTAAAACTTGAATTCTATACCCAGCGAGAGCGAATTTGGACGCCCTCCAAACACGGTCTTCACCTCGTCGCCATGTCCACCATCAACTGCGGGAAATTTCGCATTGGCGTCGTTTCGGCTTGCTGTATAGGCCAGGTACAGCCTGGTTTTGTCGTTCAATTCGTGATAGGTGCCTGCGCTGATATTGCTGCCGCCCGTCGCGGTCGTGTTGGCTGCATTGTCAGCGACCAGGTACTGCAATCTCAGGTCCCAGTCGTCGATGAAACGCCATTTCCAGTTCACACCAAATGCGTCGCGGCTGAACTCATTGACGATGCTGGGATCGATATCCTCATATATCACACCGATGTGGTGGCTTGAATGTGTCCATACTGCTGCAATGCGGTATGCGTTGCCGTCGATGATATAGGAGTGCCCGGTCCAGTCCTCGTAAGCGATCGATAGCGTGATATCGGCAAAATGCCACCATAATCCGGCGCCGAACATCTCATGTTTGTTGTTATCCACAATGCCGGCGTTTGTGCCGTCGTCCTCAGGATCAACCGCATACATGGCCTGAACTTTGAGAGCACGGTCGTGATCGTATTGGTACATGATCATGTTTCTGGCTCGCTCATTGAGCTGGTTGCCTGACTGATAGCCCGCGCCAAGGATCGCGCGCCGGTCGCCAACGGTATCACCAAATATTCCCCATTTTGAACCGATGCTTTTGAACGGTGTATCATGAATGCCTGTTCGCAGGCTGCCCCAGTCGCCAGTCACGCCGATAAACGAGTTACGATCGGCAAAGTTGCCTTTTGAGCCATCATCGATGCGGACCTCCTGTTCGATCTGGTATATCACCTGCTGGTACTGACCTTTCAATCCCACGCGTGTTGAATTGCTTGAAACGCTGACGCCATCCTGATAGGTATCATCATTCAAACCATCGGTATCACTGTTATCGATCGACACATGAATCTTGCCGTACACGTGCAATAGATCACCGGCAACTTCCACCGCCATCGAAGTCGATGTGTGGGAGGTCAGTGCGCATACTGTAATCAGGGATGCAATGAATTTTCTTATAGTTATGCTGAAAGCGGGCACGGTGTCGGAGCGGCAAGGCGTCAAAGTAATCGGGAACGCGATTTTACGTAACACATGGATGTTTTATCAATAACAATTGGGAGATTATCTGGCTGGCATCCGGATCATCAGTTTATATACGGGCGAACCAGCACCAGTTTATATACGGGCGGACCAGCACAACTTATTGTTCAATAGACACACTGGTTTAATATCATATTGCTGAAGAGGGTTAAAAGTCTCATTTTATGGACGAAAACACTGCTTTAAGGCGAAAGCATCATGCCACGCACCAATCATTAATTTTTTTCAGCTGATTAATTTATACAGGTGGTCAGGTGTTTCATCTTTGATGGATTAACCAACGGTGGTGCGTGAACGAACATGCACAATGAAAGACCTGACCCCAAAATAGGCCTGAAGTGGTTCGGCAGGGCCAGGATCACACAGATTGGCGAAAAATAATATTCAATCCTGAAATAACAGGAGGCGGCGAAGCCGCCTCCTGTGTTTTTTGCATGGATAAATTCAAGCGGCGTACTTCTGTTTCACAGCACGCGCCTGTTCGGCTTCCTCCCTGCTGTAGGCCTTGCCCGACCATAGCATTTCGTAGGCAATTTCCTCATTGCCGTTCTCACACAGCTCAAGTACCTGCATAAACAGAGGCTGGAAAGTGTCACTGCGGTGCGAAGCTTCGTGGTCTTCAAAAGTATTCCAGAAAGTCACGATCAGGGCTTCGCGTTCTTTCAGTTCATTATCGACTGGCTTGCCGATTGTAGAACCCTCGTTGGAGATTTGGCCGCTGTTGAGTGCCACGAAACCGCCGACAAAACCGCTATCGGAGTGGTAGGTCTTCACATTCTCACAGAGAATCGCCACGCGCTCCTGAAGGTCATCGACTGTATATTCCGGTTTCAGAAGAACCCGGTTCACAGTTACAACACCACTGGATGGAAAATTCGCAATAAGATTGTTCATTGTTACTCCGGTTGTTTGTTTACGACGTTTATTATGACATAGTGAAATGCTGATGGTTCAACATATCAGGTGAATATAGACCCAATAAATGTGTTGTTATACAATGGCTTGAATAACCTTATTAATTTTGTTTCTATATAATAATTGCGGCCTTATTTGTGATAACTGAATCAGGGCGTGCACTACAGAGCGATATGATGTTCACGACCATATTGGTGGGCAATGCCCATCCTGCACTCCGGTGGTTGATTGTAGCAATCCGCAACACCAGTACACCGCAAGCGCGCCTCCACACGAGCTGCGTTTAGACATGTTTTGTAAATCACTTCGGGATACAGGGGATATAACCGACCGACTGCTAACGCATACTCCCGAGCGGCCTGCTGCAGCCTGTCTAATAAGGAAGCTCTGATTAATTCGTCCATGAATTATCAGAGCACGAAAAAGGGAAAATGCGATTTCTCCTTGTTACTCATTTTCAATAACTTATTAGTCATTGAAAATGGCAGCACATCCTTGTGCTGCGCAAACTCTGAATTAATCAGAGTTTCCTTAAGCTTTACCGGATTGGATCAGGTCAAGGTCAAACACAAGTCACGCCTATTGATTGACAACGGACCCTGTATGTCTCGGGTTAATTATCCGATTGTCTGAAGGAACATGAAATGACACACACGCGTGGACGACCCTGTCACCCCCAAACCCGGAGCAAGATAGAACGCTGGCATTGATCGATGAAAAAGTTGACACAGTATTATCTTTACCCATCCAGAGAATTGATCGATATTTAATACCGCCATCGCGTTTGTTTCGAACCCCTTCAGGTTAATCCTGTCATAGCATCCATGGCAACCATCGATAAAATTCCCAACCCGCAGGGCAAGGGTCTGGTCACCGCCTTTGCAAGCCTGGAAGAAAGCCGGGCGAGGATATCGGTGCCACCCAAGCACATCAACCAGGTCAGTAACGAGCTCTTCACTTCGCTGTTCGTACTGCAAAGCCGTTTTCATTTCAAGCCCGTGGTCGGCAGGCCCTACTGGCTCTACCGGCGCGATAACCGGTTTGATTTATCCATGGTTTCGCCACATGAGTGGAATGGAAGCCGGGACGGAGAGGTCGTTGGCGAATGTGAATTACAGCAGGATATGACCTGGGTGCTGCAGCTCGAACCGCAGGCCGCCGAAGATGATGAACTGATGGCCTACATCGAAGACAGGCGTCGCAAGTTCGAACAGGCGCTGGCAGCTGCGGATACGCTCGAGTTCGCGATGCCGTACTACGTCGCCGAGCTGCCTTTCTATCAGCGGGTGTTCGCGTCAGTGCTGGCGTGCTCACTACGAGATTCGATGGCCAAAAGCAATATCAGTGGCCTGAACTATGTGCAGGCCAGGGGGTTGCTGGAGTCCCGTTCGGAGCAACAGCCAGGCTGAAGAGATGATCGCGCTGCCGCTCGCGTTTGTTTCCTCGACTGGCCATATACAAATCGCTCCAACATAACTTATTGACTAGCCCGCATTTCTCACCAGGATCACGGGAGCAGGCGCAGGGCCGAGCCCGCATGTCCCACCCGATGGACGAGTCCTCACTTGATCTTTGAATCCACAAAGCATTTTGCTCAGTCGGAAATACACAAGGTTATTCCGCTCCTTCGCAAAATCCTTTGTGGATCCAAATCTCGGCGCGATCATCTCGCCCTCGTGTAAGACATGCGGACTGGTGTTTGTAAGCGCCGCTCTGGAGCTAAAACCGTAGCAATAGCTACGGTTTGAGTGAAGAGCAAGCTTACGGACACGAAGACCAGCCTGAACCGTGATAGGCATGCTCGAACAACACGCTGTATTTTTGACCATCCTCGCTATGCTCCCATATACAAATGTCTTATCAGTATCCTATGCCGCCTGGTGAGAAATGCGGGCTAGTACGCATTCCGTTGTTCGCCGGTCTTGCTCCGGCAATATCGAACAGAGCCGCGGCATTGCCGTAAGCCAGCCGCGTGGCAACGTCGGCGGGCAACTCCCGTAACCATTGGCGTATGCCTGCCGCGGTCTCATCGTAAGTATGCCAGCGCGACAGGCTGTATGTGTCGACGCCAACCATGAAACGGTCCGGATAGCGGACGAACAGCTCGTACCAGTCGTCACGGACGATGCCGTTGGGAGCGATGCGCTCGTCACGTACCGACAGGTCAACGCGCAGTCCAGGGTAACGTGTGAGGTAGTCGGCGATCAGGTCCGGATAGGGGAAGGTGCCCGCATGTGCCCAGATGACCGGGTGCCCCGGGGCCTGCTCATAGACGGTATCGATCACTGCAGGATCAGCGTGGAGCAGAAGCGGTAATCTGTAGTGTTGTGCGAGTTCGATGATCTGTGCAAACACCGGACTATGGCGATCTTTGGCGAACAGGTGCAGTTCCCCGATGCCGCGCCAGCTGCCCTGCTTAAGCTGGGCTTCGATACGCGGCGGCAGGCCGGCATCCCGGACCCAGGTTTCCTTGTCTTCCATGCTGCGATACACCCCCAGCAACGGCAGGATGCGCGCCGGTGCCTGCTGCTGCAGTTCCAGCGCGAGCCGCGCAGGAATGCCGGTGACGAGTGCATATTGAATCGAGTTTCGATCCAGTACGGTTATGATTTGACGCGGACTGAAATCTTCTGCATCGCGCGCGTTGTAATGCAGGTGCGTATCGAATAGCGGTTCGGCGACCAGCGTGGTTGCAAACAGGGAGGAGAGGAAACAGCCAATGTATTTAATGCAACAGACTGGAATGGGTTTTTTCATCGTTCAATGTTCCGGAAATAACTGGGATTCATTTTCCAGCCTGATACCCGGCCTGCATTACCGGGTACTGCAGCAGCGGGTTGAAATCCCTGATTCTCGCGCTTAAAAAAAGCGAATTGAGAAATGATTCCGCTGCTTAGGCTTGATGGATCAACCGACTTTTATTTCCTCTGTCGGCATACTGTTCATATTTTTATTCGCGATGTATTCCGCCATCTGTTCGATGTAAGACAGCAGCACAGGGACCAGGAACAGGACCAGCAAGGTCGCAAAGCCCAGGCCGAACGATATACTGACAGCCATCGGGATCAGGAACTGGGCCTGCAATGAGGTCTCGAACAACAGCGGCGTCAGGCCTGCGATCGTCGTCAGTGAAGTCAGCAGCACCGCTCTCAAACGCAGGCAGGCTGACTCGACCAGTGCGTCACGGATGGCCATGCCTTTCGCTCTCAGCTGCTTGTAGAAGGTCACCAGGATGATCGAGTCATTGATCACGATACCCGACAGGCCAAACATACCGAACTGCGACAGAATCGTTAAATCGATGCCCAACAGCCAGTGCCCGAAAATCGCGCCGCAGATACCAAATGGAATGACCATCATGACCGCAAGCGGCCAGCTATACGATGCGAACACCCAGGCAAGGATGATATAGATCATCACCAGCGCCAGCATGCCGCCCTGTTTCATGTCCGAGCTGGTCTCGCGTTCTTCTTCGGCTTTGCCTTTGTAAGTCACCTCCAAGCCATACTCGTTAACAATCTGCGGTATCACGGTTTGCTGTAATTTTTTCAAAACCTCATTGGCATTAGTCTTCTTCGCATCAACTTCCGCAGTGACGTGCACGCCGAGTTTTGCATCGGTATGACGCAACAGTTCCAGTCCTTGCTGAGAGCTGAGTTCAACCACGTTATTGAGTAACAGCCGGTCGCCTGAAGGGGTGATGATCGGCAGGATTTCGAGAATACTCTGGAATTTGCGCTCTTCAGCCGGCAGCATGATACGCACTTCGATTTCTTCATAGGAATCATAGAATATCTGCAGCAACTGGCCATCGAGTGCGGCGCGCAACTGACGGCCGACTTCGGCGATGGTCAGGCCGGCGGATTGCGCCAGCGGGGTAAGCTCGAAGATATACTGCTGACGGCCATAAGGCAGGTCATCGAGGATATTGCTCAGGCCATCATAACTTTTCATGGCTTCAGCCAGGTCTTCGGCAGCGTGTTTCAGATTGATGGCGTCTGAACCCGATAAAAAGATATCGAGGTCGCGGCCGGGCGGTCCGCCGCGCGGGCTGTTTATCGATAACTGTTCGACACCCGCAGGTATAGCCAGCCGGGACTCCCATTCTTCGATGATGGTGGTGTTTCTGACGCTGCGTTCATCCGGCTGCAGCAGTTCGACCTGTAACATCGCGTACTGATTGCCATTCTGGTAATTTCTGCCACCATCAAAACTCGCGGTGTTCATGCGTAACAGGGCAGCTGTGATCAGTGAATCCTGCACACGCAAGGCCTCATCGGTTTCTACCAGGCGCTGTTCCATCTGGTCAGCAAAGGCACGCACCTGGTCAGGCGGGGTACCGGCAGCAAACTTTACGCTGGCAATGATCACGGTGCTTTCCGGTTGTGGAAAAAACTGGAATTTGACCTGACCGAAAACAACCAGCGATATCGCCAGCACCAGTGAACATATCGCGATGGTGAGCGTGGTGAAACGATGGCCGATGGCCCGTTTGATCACCGGTCTGAAATAAACATCCCGAAATTGATTGAATCCATGTTCCAGTTTCTGGCGTAACTCACCATTCTTTTTGTGGTGGTTCTTGTGAAAACTGTGGCGCAGGTGTCCCGGCAGGATAAGAAAACTCTCGATCAGTGAAGCGATGATCACGCAGACCACGACGAAGGGAATATCGAACA
>Ga0316198_10000412_pt1 | contig 22292 bp, 27 predicted proteins | sample OudBieAanoxic_MG_FD_204935 | JGI IMG/M metagenome (GOLD analysis project Ga0316198, IMG submission 204935) | Coastal sediment microbial communities from Oude Bieten Haven, Netherlands - site A anoxic | ecosystem: Environmental > Aquatic > Marine > Coastal > Sediment | place: Netherlands...
CTACGGGGTCAACACGGCCGTGCGCGATTCGAGGGGGGCGATCTGGTTCACGCAGAGCGCCCACAACACCCCCGAGGAGGGCGAGGCACGCATGTGGGCCACCGTGGACATCCCCGCTCCCGAAGGCTCGCTGCTTCGGCTGGGAATGCAGGACGGCGAGTTCGCCGCGGAGGCCGAGGTCATGGTGGACTCGCTCTACTTCGGCAACGGCGTGGTCATCGATGAGACGAGCGGCCACCTCTACGTGGCCGAGACGATGGGACTCCGCGTGCTGCGCTATCGGGTGGACCTGGACGCCGGGACGCTGAGCGAGCGAACGGTATTCGTGGACGGAGTGGAGCCGGACAACCTCGAGCTGGACGGCGAAGGATACCTGTGGGTGGCCCTACCGCTCGCGAACGGGCTGCTGGTGGTCGACACGGAGACCGGCGAGCGCCACATGGCCTTTCGCTCTCAAACCCCCGCTCAGCTGGAATCGGCCGAGGAATTCACGCGGCGCGGCGAGTCCGGGTTCCCTCGAATGGAGCTCTTCACGCCCGCCTCGTGGGCCCCGCTGCCGGGTCCCATCACGGGGCTCATCCTCAGTCCTGACGGAGGTCCGGTGTACCTGACGAACCTCGGGAACGCCATGGTGAAGCTGCCCAGGTGACGGCGGCCTCAGTGCACGTAGCTGCCTGCGTTCACATCGAACGTGGCGCCGGTGGCGTGGTCGGCCAGCCCGCTGGCTAGCAGAACGACCAGGGGTGTGACGTCGGCGGGTTCGGTGAGACGGTCGAGCGCCAGATCGCCCGTCACGCGCTCCTCGCCGTGTTCGTCGATGACCTCCTGCGCCATCTCCGTGCGGACGAAACCGGGGGCTACGACGAAAGCACAAATACCGGCTTTGCCATAAGCGCGCGCGATGCTTCGCGTGAGGGCCACGACGCCCCCCTTCGAGGCCGCGTAGCTCATGTACTCCGGAGTGTCGCCGCGGAACGCAGCTCGCGAGGCGATGTTGATAATCCGCCCGCCGTCGCGTTGTCGAAAATGGTCGATGGCCAGGCGGCTCAACAACTCAACCGCCCGCAGGTTGACGGCCATGGTCAGATCCCAGTCTTCGCGCCATTCATCCGTAGGCATACCGGCGGGCATCTTGAGCGCGATGCCAGCGTTGTTCACCAGCACATCGAGGCGTCCGAAGCTCGCGACGACCTCGTGGAACAGCCGTGCACAAGCTGCCGGATCGGCGAGGTCGGCCTGGAAGGCGCCGGCGTCGTGCCCGAGGGTTTCGACCAGGGCTTCGGTCTTGGCGCGGTTGTGGTTGAAGTGAGCGGCGACAGTGGCTCCGGCCCGGGCCAGGCCCTCGGCCAGCGATCGTCCGATGCCCCGGCTCGCTCCGGTTACGAGGACGGTCTTTCCTGTTAGATCGACGTGCATGGACGACCCTATCCTTCCAGTTCAAAATCCGCTTCAACTCCGCCAAACCGCTTCGCAGCGAAGCTATACAGGACAGCTCCAACAGCACTCCGATTCTCCTCAATCCGGCCATTGATCAGCCACCTTCCTGAAGCGTCCTGGCACGGTGGATCATGGGAGCACTTCATAATAGCGGTTTGGCGGCGGTTGAATATCGCCTGGTCGCGCACGTTGTACTTGGAGGGCTATTGTGGTCCGGATCTGGGCCCTCATTCCGCGGTTCAGTGGGCTCAGGGGAATTCGCGTCGTGGATTGATCAACACTACGGCTTCAAGCAGGTGACTCGAGGGGCGAAACCGTCATGAACTGGGAAGCTCTGGGTGCCATAGCGGAACTCCTTGGAGCGATCGGCGTGATCGCGACCCTGGTCTACCTGTCCGCTCAGATCAGGCACAACAACGACCAACTTCGCGGTGCCGCTACGACCGCGGTCTACGAGTACCAGCGGACGCTCACCGAGATGTTGAGTGCGGACCCGGAGCTGTACAAGATCGCTCTGCGCGGTAACGAAGATCTCGCGTCTCTCGATCCGTGGGAGCAGCAGAGGTTCACCATCTGGTGCATCCACGAAACCGGGATGTGGGAAATGTGCCATCGGCTGCTCAAGCAGGGCGCGCTTGATCAAGAGCTCTACAACGGGAAGGAAGCCTACTGGCTCAAGCTGCACAGCTCACCCGGCCGGCGAGAGTGGTGGTATACCCAGTCGGTCATGCTCAGTTCAGATTTCTATGCAGATGTTTCCGCGCAGCTGGAGGCAATTGGCGTCCAACGGCTCGGCGAGGCCATTCCGATCTTCGACTCGACCGGTCACAACGTTGTATAGCGGAGACTGACGGACCCTTCTCAAGGACACGGAACCATGCTCGAGAGACTCCGAAGATCCACCTCGCTCGGCCTGCCGGTGGCCGTGCTATGTCTGCTTTCTGTCGCCGCATGCAATTCAGGAGAGACGGGGTTGGACGCCGAGGCAATGACGGAATTCGGTGCCCGCTACACCGCCGCCTGGTGCAGCCACGATCCGGTCAGCGTTGCGTCGTTCTACAGCGCGGACGGATCGCTGACCGTGAATGACGGTGACCCAGCGGTAGGTCGCGAGGCCATCGCTGCCGTCGCCCAGGGATTCATGGCCGCGTTCCCGGATCTCGTGCTCGATATGGACTCGCTCCGCATCGTGGAGGGATCCGTTCAGTATCACTGGACCTTCTCGGGGACGAACTCGGGGCCGGCCGGAACCGGAAAGGCCGTCCGGTTCAGCGGCTACGAGGAATGGACGATGGGTTCCGATGGCCTGGTCGCGGAGTCGCAGGGTCATTTCGACGACGCCGAGTACAATCGGCAGCTCGTAGCAGGATTCGGCGCCACGGACGGCGAAGCTCACTCCGCCGATGGAGTACCGATCCGGTTTGAGACGCATGGCGCCGGTGATCCGGCCCTGGTGCTCGTACATGGCTGGACGAACAGCCGCGCGATCTGGGGCGTTCACCCCCAGACGCTAGCACGCACGCACCGTGTCGTGGCGCTCGACCTGGCGGGGCACGGCGTGTCGGGTGCGGATCGAGTGGACTGGACAGTGGACGCATTCGGCGAAGACATAACGGCGGTTGTTGAACAGCTGGAGCTGGAGAGCGTCGTCCTGGTCGGCTTCTCGATGGGAGCCGGCGTGGTTCTCGCGGCCGCCGAGCAGTTGGGCAACCGCGTCCTTGGCGTAGTGTTCGTCGACGAACTCAAGGACCCCGGGTACGTGCCGAATCCCGGCGAGATCGAACAGGTGCTCCCCGTCATGCGGCAACTATGGGGAGATACGGCCGGGGTTCGCGCGTTCGGCTTCACGCCCGAAGCGCCCGACTCGCTGATCGACTATGTCGTGGAGATGATGGGCGAGCAGCCGCGAGAGCACTGGTTCGACGTGGCTCGTGCGTACGATGCCTGGATGGCGACTGATCTCAAGCCTGTCCTGCAGCGTATCGAGGTCCCGCTTGCGGCGATCAACACGTCGCAGCCACCGACCAACATCGAGGCCTGGCGTCGGTACGACGATGCGTTCACGGTCGACACGATGGCCGGCGTGGGCCACGCGGGAATCCTCCTTCGCCGAGTCGAGGACTTCGACGCCCGGCTTCTCGCGATCGTCGACCGATTTGTATCGACAGAGGGAACGGATCGGGCGAAGTAGCGCCGAAGAAGGTCGGGCGAAGAGCCTCAAGATGGAAGCGAGGTCGCTATCAGCGGAGAAGAGAAGAAGTACACCGACCAGGAATTCGCGGTCATTCTACGGAAGGCATCAGAGTTGTCCAGGTCGTCCGATGCCGCGGTTCATCATCAAGATGGCGTGTCCCTGGCGGAGATGAAGGCCATCGCCGAGGAACTCGGCATGGATCCCGTTCTGATCGAGCGGGCGGCTATTCTCGTACCCGCGGACTCAAGCGAATCCGGACTGGAGCGCGTGCTTGGCGGGCCCGTGAAACATCGGCTCGATGCGTACTTCGCAACGAAGCTGACGGAGGAAAGAGCGGCCCACCTTCTTTCGGCAGTCAGAGCCGCCGCCGAGCAGCAGGGCGAAGGAGATGCCAATGCGTCTGGCATGTCCTGGCACTCGGTAGGCGACGGGAGTCAGGTCCTGGTGAATGCCCACACCGAAGGGGAGGGCACTCGCGTCCGGGTCATGATGGACCGTCGTGGCGGGCTGGCGATCATAGGCACGTTCAGCCTTCTGGGGGCGCTCTCGGTCGGAATAGTAACCCTGGTTGGTCTCGAAGCCCTCGACGTAGGGTCGTATGTCGTGGGGTGGACGATCTTTGGAAGCGCGGTGGCCGGAGTTCTTGCTACCGGGCGGGCAGTGTGGGCCTCCAATACGCGCAAGATTCGGGACCACTTGAGCACTTTGATGGTGACCGTCAGCCGATCGCTAGAAGATGATGGAGGCGGGGCCTCAGTAGACTGAGAGCGGTCCCGTAGCTCGCAATACTAGTCTCGAGCACGGAGGGTCTTATGAGGACGTTCGAGAGAGTGCACAGATTGAGCATGTCCGCGATGGCTGTCACCCTGATTGTGATGGTTCCCGGCTGCAAGCAGTCTGCGCCCACCGCCGAGCGAATCGTCGCTAGAGCAGCCTCAGCCATGACGGTGGGTGGAGAGATCGAGGACTTGCAGACGCTGCGCATCAGGATGGTCTATGCTGACCACGAATACCCGGTGATAACCGAGATCAGCCGCCCGAATCGAATGCGGACCGAGGGTGTGGGGAACTATGTGCTGGTGTTCGATGGGGAACGTGCCGCGTTTCTCGAAAGTCCACCAGCCGAAGACGGAACACCACAGGATCCAGCACTGGTCGATTCGCGTTATCTCCGGGACCTTGAACTCGACATCGCCTTTGCTTTTCCTGCGTTCTTCGATTACCCGGCGGAGTACCTGGGCAGCGAGATTGTGGAAGGAGTCGAGTCTCACAAGCTCTCAGTGACGCTCCCGTTGGGTGTCCGCATGACCTATTTCGTCGATACGGAGAGCCACCTTCCCGTACGGGTCCTGGCTGATGTCACGGTTGATGGGACCGAGTACCACCCGGGGCGCGCCTTCAGCGACTACGAAGACTGGGGCGGACTGATGTATCCGCGTACGGTTACCTACTGGTGGATGCCTGACGGCGTGGAGACCGCCGTCGTAGAGTCTGTCGAGGTGGACGTGCCGCTTGGCGAGGATCGTTTCAGCATTCCCGACAGCATCCAGACGACGATGCCATAGAGGGCGATCCCTACGACTTCCTGCCCTATGCCTCGCTGGTCGTACCCTGCTACGCAATCGACAGGTGGTCGCTCAACCGCAAGACCAAGCGCGCGCCATGATCAGATCACTAGATCAATCCCGACTCAGCCGGCCGCTCAACCCGATGCCGGACTACGTGCTCGCCGCCCTTCAGCGCACCGCCGTCTGACACACTCACGAAGCGGACTCCGTAGGGAAAAGGACCGTCAGCCAGCCCGACACGATTTGGACTCCCCCCGGGAGGTACGTCGCAATGAGAGCCGCAACGAAGGCAATTCTGATAGTCACACTCCTCACGCCAGTGTCCGTCCTGGCGCAGGAGGTCCAAGCCCCGAGCGTCAGCATCCACTTTGCGGCCCTGCAGGGGAATACCGAAGCCATCGACCAACACATCGAGGCCGGGTCGGACCTGAACGCCAGGGATCCGTATGGCTCCACACCGCTGATCATCGCAGCGACCTTCGGCAAGACTGAAGTGGCGAGGGCGTTGATCGAGGCCGGGGCCGATCTGGACATGACCAGCAACGACGGGGCAACCGCGCTGCACTCCTCCGCTTTCCTGTGTCACGCGGAGATCGTAGAAGCCCTGCTGGACGCCGGCGCGAACAAGCACCTGAGAAACAACTTCGGTAGCACCGCTCTGGAGTCCGTCTCTGCCCCATTCGAGGCGGTCGAAGGCGTCTACGACACGTTCTCGCAGACGCTCGGTCCGTTGGGACTGGAACTGGACTACGGGTACATCAGAGTCACTCGCCCGGTCATCGCGGACCTACTGCGGCCTCGGCCGGAGGAACTCGAGGCCGTGGAGTACACACCGCTTCCAGGCGACGACTGGAAAGTGTCGACACCTGCCGAGCAGGGGCTGGATCCGAAGCTCCTGACGGAGGCCTACCTCGATGCCAGTGGTTTGCCGACCCTCTACGGGATGTTGGTCATCAAGAACGGCCATTTGATCGCCGAGGCCTATTTCAACGAGGGTGGAGTTGATCAGCTCTCCGGGCGACAATCGGCAACGAAGAGCTTCGTTTCGGCGTTGGTGGGCATCGCTCTGGCGAGAGGCTGTCTCTCGAGCGTGGATCAGAAGATGGTGGAGTTCTTCCCCGAGCATGCGGCACAGATCGAAGATCCCCGGAAGCAGCAGATCACGATCCGGCACCTGCTGCAGATGCGCGCCGGCTATCCGGACGATGACTACGGGCGTCAGTACCTGGACCGTCTGTTCCTCGCCGACAACTGGCATTGGACTCCGCACCTGGTGGACTTTCCTCTGTTGAACGATCCGGGGACGGAGTTCGCCTACAGCAGCCTGTCGTCCCATCTCCTCGCGATCATCGTGGCACGGACGTGCGATACGGACCTGCACTCGCTTGCCCAGGAGACCCTGTTCACGCCGATCGGCGCCGAGGTGGGCGACTGGACCCGTGATGCGGACAACTACAACTGGGGATGGGGAGAGATCTACGTTACCGGACGCGACATGGCGAAATTCGGCTCGCTGTACCTCAATGGTGGTGAGTTTGCCGGAGCCCGGGTGCTTTCATCCGACTGGGTCGACGAATCGCTGACCAACTACTCCGGGGGCATCAAGCGCTTCGGGAACACGACCAGCAGAAACGGCCGCTACCTCGTCGACCTCGGGTATGGCTACCAGTGGTGGTCCGCCACCGCCGGCGAACATCGTTTCGACTACGCCGCGGGACACGGCGGAAGCCTGATCATCCTGCTTCACGACCTCGACATGGTCATCGTCACGACCGCGGATCCTTTGTACGACTTCCCGTCGGAGGAGGCGGCGCCGTTCGAGGGACCGATCATTGACATGGTCGGCAGGTTCATCGCGTCGTTGCCCACGGAGTGAGGGCCATGGAGCCGGATGGCATCACGCACTTCGATTGTCCGGACGCGTTCCGTGATTGGTTGAAGCGGTATCATTCCGAGCGAGACGAGCTGTGGGTGGGCTTCTGGAAGAAGTCCTCGGGGCGTCCCAGCATTACGTGGCCGGAGTCGGTGGACGAAGCGCTCTGCTTCGGATGGATCGACGGCCTCCGGAAGCGCGTGGATGACGAGGCCTACACGATCCGGTTCACCCCGCGTAGGTCCCGTAGCACGTGGAGTCTGCGCAACCTCAAGCGATACGAGGCGCTCGAAGCGGGGGGTCGAATCGAGCCGGCTGGGGCGAAGGCGTACCGGAAACGGACGGAAGAGAACTCGGGAGTATACTCCTTCGAGCAGGAGGCTCAGGCCATACTCTCTGATGACTACCTCGCCCGGCTTCAGTCGGACGCCGCCGCCTGGGCTGATTGGCAATCCCGTCCTCTCGGATATCGCAAACAGGTCACCCACTGGATTATGAGCGCGAAGCGCGAATCGACTCGCGAACGAAGGCTCGAGGCCTTGATCGAGGACAGCGTGGCGGGCCGAAAGGTCAAGCCGCTTCGGCTGAAAGGGGACGGCAAAACGTACTGAGTACACAGCGACCGCTCCGCACCAGGCCTACTTCTTCTTCGGCTTCGTGGTGGGCTTCGGCTTCAGGGATGTCACGTATTCGTAGCTCATCCTGAGATACGGTTTCAGCCTCTCGGTATCCTCGAGCAAATCGTCAGGCACCGGGACGTACTCCGGCATATTGTACCCGTAGGACTCGAGGATGGTGGTGTTGAATTCAACGAGAAACGCCTCTCGCTCGCTCTTCGGCTCAGCCCCTCGCTCGTCCGATAGCCCGGGCCTCGTCATCGTCGAAGACCGGCGTTACCTCGCAATCGAGAACCGAGTTCCAATTCAGGAGCCAATTCGTGACGGCAGCCGCGTCGTCGGATTCTATGATGGCGACGCCAGTCAGACCGATGAGGTCATGCCAGCGACCGATCACCTTGATGGAGTTGCCGTAGTCGGCCCGAATGTCCTCATCGCTCATTGCGCTGAACGCCTTGAGCGCGTCATGCCTGTGTTCGTCGTGAATTCGCCACGTGGCCATGAACTTCATACACACCTCCGTATTCAGTACGTGAAATGGAAAAGTATGCTACTATAAGCAAACGACGAGCGGTGCGGCAGGGAGGAATCGACGCCAGCTAGAGAAGAAGGAGAGAAGACCCCATGAGCCAGACAGAACAGGATCGCCGCGTGGACTACATCGAGTTTCTGACGACGAACATCGAGGCGACCAAGACGTTCTACTCGGAGGTTTTCGGCTGGGATTTCAAGGACTACGGCCCGGACTACACGAGCTTCTCGGACGGCCGGCTGTCAGGCGGGTTCGAGTCCGCTCCGACGGTTACCGCAGGCGGCCCCCTGGTGGTGCTCTACTCCACGAAGCTGGAGGAGATCGAAGCGGCGATACCGGCACACGGAGGGCAGATCGTCCGGGAGACGTTCGAGTTTCCAGGTGGGCGCCGCTTTCACTTCACGGATCCGGTTGGGAACGAGCTGGCGGTCTGGTCGGACCAGTGAAGTCAGGCACTGCCCCGAGGGGTCCTCTCCGGAGTAATCCTGGCGCTGATAGTCTGGATGTACTGGAGTACGACCGAAGGTCGGTAGCGTGAGATGATGCCGAATCAGGTGTCTTCAGACCCCGGCTGCAGTTGTGACTCTGCACGGCCGGTGAGCCGCTCGGCGATGCCCGCCATCTGAATTCGGCGTCGGCGCGCCCAGGCGGGCAGGCGCAGCGCGCCCACGCCGAACATGCCCAGGCCCACCGCGGTGATGAACCCGATACCACTCAGCGAGCCAGTGTCGCCAAATCCGCCGGCGATGGTCGCGGCGACCAGCACCCCCCCGGCGATGCCCAGGAAGGCCAGCCCGCTTACCATCAGACTGCGAGCACTTCCGTTGACGGTTCGGAGCCGAACTCGATGTCCGGCCTCGGTCGGTTCGACCAGTGCTTGAAGGTTGCCGTTCGTCCACTGACGGAACGAGCCTTCGGTCCTGATTCTTCCGCCCGCCTCGAACGTCTCTCTCAAGTCCGCTACCAGTCGCTCCCAAGCTTCATCGGAGGTTGGCCAGTCGAGTTCGACCGTGCGTCCGACACCGATCGGCAGACCCAGGAAAGTCTGTGACGTGGAACGCCCAGCCCGATCGAGGGACCTCGCCGCCTGGACCACGAGTTCCGGAGAGATGCCGACTTCCTGTGCTATCGTCTGCAGGGAAGCAAGCGTTTCGCCTTCGCCAGCAGGCAGGTCACGCAGGCCGGTTCGCTCAGGATCGGCCGCCCGCTCGAAGATCGCGGCAACCTCTTCCTCGTTGTATCGTCGGTCTTTCATGACGCCTAAGATCAGCAGAGCGGGCGACGGCGGCAACAAATGTCGATCTCGATTAGAGGCAGGGCACCATGGGACATGAGTGTGATATGGGGTTCTCCGATCTGTTCCGCCTGGCGCGAAAGCGGGCCTGGACCTCCGACGAGGAGGATACCTTTCAGGCTCTGGATCAGGACGCTCGCAATGAAGCGGTGAGGCAGCTGGCGCAGGAGTCGGGCTGCGTCCGGACCGAGAATCGCCGGGGCACCGACGGTGTGATCTACACGGCCTTCTGGCTCGAAGACCCTGCCGAATCGTGATGCGCGTGCAGGTGTCGATCAGTACCAGCTCAACCCGGTCACGGACGCCAGTAGTGGCTTGCCGCTACGGGGTATGACAGGATCGGGTTGCTGCCGTGATCGGCGCCGGCCGTGACTTCCATCTGCCACCTGAGACCGGGTGGGGCATAGGCATCGAGTGTCTCTCGGAGTGTATCGAAGCCGGCAGCCATCTCGTTCCCCTCCTGCCCTCCGACGCTGACGTACAGGAACGTCTCCCCCTCACGCGGTTGCTGCAGCGCGCTTCGAAATTGAGGGATGATCGCCTCACCTCCCACCCAAACAGACGGGCTGAAGGCGAAGTACGCATCGAATAGCTGAGGGCGCTCGGCGAGTGCATACAGGGCGAAGAGCCCGCCTAGGGAATGCCCTGCCAGGACCCGGTCGGTGTCGGCCCTGAAGGCTATCTCGACCGAGGGAATGGCCTCGATTTCGAGGAACCGCAGGAAGCGGTCGGCCTGTCCGCCCCAGGTAACGCCGGCCTCGGCGGGGGGCCTGAAGTCGTCGTCGCGACCCGAGCTGCTGCGCGGCACCTCAACCACGATTGCCGGTTCAGCCGCGCCGATCCTCGACAGAGCCTCGGTCGCCCGGTGGAAGTCCAGGCCCTGAGAGGGCCCGTCGAGGACCCATAGCACCGGGAATCGGCGTTCGGGCTCCGCCGCATACTCCACGGGCAGGTGGAGCCTCAGGATTACCGATTCGCCGAGCTCCTCTGAGTGGACCGCCAATTCAGTCCGCCTGAAACCCTCTACTGGCCCGTTGTAGGAGGTCTTGACCAGCGCGATCGCCGCGCCCGCGCCTACCAGTCCCCCGACCCCCGCCGCGACGACGATCAACGCCGCAACGAGAAGAACGGTCTTCACTTTTGTCATTCAGGGCCCTCCAGGTGGTCTTCGAAGACCTGCGCGACCCGCTGCACGATCATCGGGGCCGGACCCGAGATGTTTACGACGCCCGCTACCACCAGGTCGTGTTCGGGCACGAGAAGCAACAACGTCGCGCCCCCCACCGACCCGCCGGCATGGGCATAAGTGCGATCTCCGTCGTCTTGTTCACCGCTGCTCCAACCGATGCCGTAGCCCGTGGACTCGCCATTCAGCAGCGTCTGTGGACTCTGGAGTTCGACCAGGGTTTCGGCCTGCAGGAATCCTTCTTCCAGGTGCTGCTGGCCGAAACGAACCAGGTCCTCCGGCGTGGAAAGAAATCCGCCGCCCGCCCACTTGTAACTGTTGTCCACGTACGGTGCATTGATGACGGCACCGTCCCCACGCTTCTCGTAGAACGAAGTCCGGAAGGTCACGATCGAGTCCGTATGGTCGGCCACGGTATTCCGGAGGCCGAGGGGCTCGAATACTTCGTCGCGCATGAAGGTGAGGAAATCCTCACCGGATGCACCCTCCATCACAGCGCTCAGCAGGTTCCATCCGTAGCTGGAGTACGAAAACTCGGTTCCGGGTTCGAACAACAGCGAATCATCGGCGAAGATCTCGAGTCCGGACGCAACCGTAAGGTATCGTCGGGACGACATCATTTCGTTGCCGCGGTAGTGCCGGATACCTGCCAGGTGCCCTCCGAGCTGGCGGGTGGTGATGGGCCACCGCTTCTCGGGGAAGTCCGGCACGTACGTCTGAACCGGGGCGTCGAGGTCGATCTGACCGCGCTCGACGAGCAGGCCGAGTCCGGCGGCGGTGATCGGCTTTGAAACACTGCCGACGCGAAACTTGGTCAGGGTCGTAACGGGGACTCCCAGTTCGACATCCGCCCAGCCGAAGCCTTCGGCCCAAACGATCTGGCTGCCAATGCCTACCGCCACGGAAGCGCCGGGGATTCCCGCCTCCTCCATGATCTCGAGGATCAACTCACGTGAAGCACGGACGGCTTCGATGTAGTCGTCGCCCGCGTGGACTTCGGCGAGCTGCAGCGCCTGTCCATGGACCGCCGGGGGCAGAAATCCGGCCACGAGGAAGAGGAAGAGGAAGATCAGCGCTCGCGGGTCTGCGGCGCCCGCCCGCCGCAAAGTGTCAGGTCTCATGAAGCCTCGCAGGGCGATCGAGAATCGATGTCATATCGGAACCTGAAGAATCACCGTTCGAACATACTGCGGCAAGGATCGAGGCAGGCGTTACTTTTCGAGCAGACACGATCGATAAGGAGCACTGAGCCAACGGGACGGGGGGACGAGTGATCAGTAGCCTGACCGCATTGTTCATCATCTTTGCCGCCGTTATCGGCAGCGCGGCGATGGTGGGCATATTCGCCTATTTTCTCCATCGCATTCGCCAGATCGAGGTCGGGACCGCGGGCGAGGAAAGCTCACGTGAACTGTCCGAGCAGGTGAGCCAGATGCGAGAGGAGCTTCTTGCGGTCCAGGATGAGATGTCCTCGTTGACCGAGCGACTCGACTTCACCGAGAAGCTTCTGATGCGTGGTGACGAATCTGCCGACGCGGGTGACTAGAGGTAGTCAGTCCGCACCAAACGGCGAGAAGCACCTGATAAGGTGATCGTATGAGCGACTTCGAGTTTGTCAGCGTAGTCCTGGCCATCGTCATCGGGCTCGGAATGACGCGAATCCTGTCCGGCCTGGCATCAGTGCTCGAACATCGAGCGACACTGCGCACGGACTGGATCAGCTTGGCGTGGGCGGTGGCTGTGCTGCTGTGGCAGATCGTGTACTGGCTCGGAACCGTTAACAGCTATCGAGAGAGGACCGTGTTCACGGTTGCCGCTTTCGGATTGCTTCTTCTGGCGGCCGTGGCCCTGTACTTCGCTTCGGCCCTGGTGCTTCCGAGCCGTATTGGCCCGGGGACGGACCTCCGGCAGCACTACGAGGCCGTCCTGGTACCGTTCTTTCTCGTAATCATGGCTCTGCCATTTCTCGAGCTTGGCGACTCGGCGCTCAACGGCTTCAGCAATCCCCTGAGCCGCGAACCGGCCTACCTGTTAACGCAAGGCGCGATCATCGTTGGGTGCCTTTCGGCCCTGGCAATAAGAGACCGTCGGAATCACGGCCTCATAGCCATTGTCGCCTTGAGCTGGCTGACCGCGTGGCTCTTCACACAACTGTTCGTGATCTAGTCGATCACCAGTAGCCGCCTGTGGCTTGACCCTCAATTGGAATCGACGCCAATGCGTACCATGATTCTTCGCCCGTTACTGTGTTTCGGAGCTGTCGTCCTGGTCACCAGCGGCCTGGCGGCCCAGGAGCTCGAGACCGCTCCGGGTGTGGAGCTCACCTACGCCGTGGGCGCCGACCTCTCGTTCCTGAAGGCAGCGGAAGACCGCGGCGTGCAGTTCAAGGAGAACGGGGTGGTCCGTCCCGGGTTGGACATCTTCAGGGACCACGGATACGACTGGATTCGACTCCGGGTATTCCACACGCCGACCGACCTGCCCAACGACCTGGAGTACACGATCGCCCTGGCCCAGGAGGCTAAGGCGCGTGGCTTCAAATTCCTGCTCGACTACCACTACGCCGACGGGTGGGCCGACCCGGGAAAACAGCCGACGCCCGCCGCGTGGGATACCACGGACATCGACGTACTGGTTGATTCGGTGTACGCCTGGACCCGAAGCACCATCGAGGCCTTCCGCGAGGCCGGAGTCATGCCCGAGATGGTTCAGATCGGGAACGAAGTTCGAAACGGGATGATGTGGCCCCTGGGCCGGTTGCCGGAGAACTGGGACAACTTTGCCCGCCTGTTCAAGGCAGGTGTCGACGGTATCGATGCCGGTCGAGGTCAGGCCCCACGCCCGCTGATCATGCTTCACTACGACAACGGGGCCGATACGAACGGGGCCAAGGCCTTCTTCGACCGGTTCAACGACTACCATATTCCGTACGACATCATCGGCTACTCGTACTACCCCTGGTGGCACGGGACCCTGGTGCAGCTTCGCGACAATCTCCTGTCCACGCTGGACAACTACCCGGACAAGGATGTGATCCTGGTGGAAGCGGGCTACCGGCCCCGGGTGTATGAGAGTGGTGAGTTTGCCGGGCTGCCGCCTTACCCCGAAGACGCTCCAGGAGGCCCTCGGAAGGCCTTCCTGGAGGCGGTGAACGAGACGTTGCTGGGGATCTCGGACAGGAGGATCAAGGGCATATTCTGGTGGGAGCCGGCCAGCGGCTGCGACCGTGACTACTTCGACGCGGACTGCAATGCGCGCCCGGTCATCACCGTGTTCGACAAGTACAAGCGTAAGTGAAGCTGAATGGTTGAAATACAGAGGTACATAGCCTTTCTCAGGGGAATCAACGTCGGCGGACACCGGGTCGAGATGGACAGGCTCCGGGAACTCTTCGAGGAAATGGGTTTCTCGAACGTCTCCACGTTCATTGCCAGTGGAAACGTGATCTTCTCAGCGAGTTCCGACGATGTCGGTTCGTTGACCGCCAGGATCGAAAAGTGCCTTACTGAGCGACTCGGCTACGACGTGACGACCTTCATCAGGTCTCCCGCTGAGCTCGAAGCCATAGCGGCTTTCAAAACTGGCAATTCCGGGTCAGGCGAGCCGTCCACTTCCTCCCTCTACGTGATCCTCCTGCAGGCCCCTGTTGCTGACGATCTGCGTGCGACACTCTCCGGCCTCAGATCAGAGATGGACGAGTTCCGGTTTTCGGAACGCGAGATCTACTGGCTGATTCAAGGAAAGATCACCGCCTCGCCCCTTTTCGGCCGGGTGTTGGAGAAGGCGACACGGGGAGTTCCAAACACGACGCGAAACCTCACGACGATTCGCCGACTGGTCGTGAAACTGGAAAACGAGCAGGTAACGGCATGATCGAGCAGCCGACACTTGCCACGGAACGCCTCGTGCTCCGACCGTTCACGCTGGCGGATGCCGAGGCCGTTCAACGCCTGGCCGGAGCCGAGGAGATCGCGGATACGACATTGAACATCCCGCACCCCTATGCGGATGGACTGGCTGAGGCCTGGATCGAGTCCCACGTCGATGCGTTTCGGGACCGCGAGCGCGTGGCCCTGGCGATCGCTGACTCAAATGCGGTTCTCGTAGGGGCAATCAGCCTGCGACTCGATCTCGGACACCGGCGCGCTGAGCTTGGCTACTGGATCGGCCTTCCATTCTGGGGGCGCGGGTACGCCACGGAGGCAGCAGTCGCGATGGTAGGATATGGATTCGAGGAACTCGGGCTGAACCGAATCTTCGCCCATCACCTGGCGCGCAACCCGGCCTCCGGGCGCGTGCTGGAGAAGGCCGGTTTCGTGCACGAGGGATTGCATCGCGCACACGTATTGAAGAACGGCCGCTTCGAGGACCTCCAATCGTTCGCCGTTCTGCGAGCGGACTAAGGCTTAGGAGACAAATTTGGATACTCACGCATCTCTGATCTTCACAGAGTTCAGTTCGACCGGTCTTCTGGCGGCGATGGAGGGCGACGATGTCGCGCTCTCCGGCATCGCTTCCGTTGAGCAGTGCGGACCGGGAGACCTCGTGTTCGTTTCCGACGCGCAAGCCGTCGAGACGATCCGGAGCCGGGAGCCTTCGGCCGTGGTCACGAGCCCGGCATTGCAGGAACTGCTGCTGGCTCTGCCGGATCTCACCGTGCTGGTCGCTCCCAATCTAAAGCTGGCGCACGCGTTGATCCGGCAGCGCTACGTGGATCGCGACGTGCTCGACGCGGAGTGGCCGGCGATTCACCCCTCGGCGGTGATCGGCCCCGACTGCGAGATCGGGGAGGGCAGCCGGATCGGCCCGCAGGTCGTGCTCGGAAGTGGCGTCCGGGTCGGCGAGAAGACGGCCATCATGGCGGGTGCGGTCGTGGAACACGGGGCCGTGATCGGCAGCCGTACGGTCATTCATCCGAACGTGACCATCGGCTACGATTGCGAGATCGGTGACGAGGTCATCATCCAGTCCAACGCGGTCATCGGGGCCGAAGGGTACGGATTCGCCCAGGACGCTAAGGGGCAGAGTCATCGCATTCCCCAGCTCGGACGCGTCGTGATCGAGGACCGGGTGTCGGTCGGCGCGGGGACGTGTATCGATCGCGCGACTTATGGAGAGACGCGGATCGGCGCCGGCACCAAGCTGGACAACCTCTGCCACATCGCCCACAACGTCGAGATCGGCCGCGACTGCCTGCTCACGGCCATGTTCGTCACGGGAGGCTCCTCCAAGCTCGGCGACCGGGTGGTGGCCAGCGGACAGACCGGGGTGCTGGATCACCTGGAAGTGTGCAGCGACGTGTTCCTGGTCCGAAGGGCAGGCGTCGCAGAGGACATCGACCAACCCGGGATCTATGCCGGTTTACCGGTCGAGCCGTACGCGACGTACCTGAAGAACACGGCGGTGGCCAGGGACCTTTCCGGCCTTCGAAAGAGGGTCCGGCGGCTCGAGAAAGAACTCCGGCAGCAATGAGGCGGTCCCTCCTGCCCTGTCTCGTACTCGCCACGGTACTCAGCGCGTGCGCACCTGAGGCTCCGCCCGATGCTGACACCGTCATCCTGGTGCACGGATTGGGGCGCACGCCGGCATCGATGCTCGTGCTGGAAGCCCGCCTCGCGGGAGCCGGCTACCGGGTCGAGAGCTTCGGGTATCCCTCACGATCGGAGCCGATCGAGGACCTGGTCGCCCGCCTTGCCACGGCGGTTCGCGAGTGCTGCTCCGATGGAGCGAACAGCGTCCATTTCGTCACGCACTCGATGGGTGGGGTGCTGGTGCGGAGTTATCTGGCGGGCAGGGAGGAACCCTTCGAGGGGCGTGTCGTGATGCTGAGCCCCCCGAGCCAGGGAAGTGAGATCGTCGATTCCTACGCAGACTCGCCTCTGCTGCGGAAGCTGTTGGGGCCGTCAGGGGTGCGACTCGGCACCGATTCAACCGGTATCTCCAGCGAATTGGGACCTGTCGACTTCAACCTGGGCATCATCACCGGAGATCGAAGCATCAACCCGATCGGATCGTGGCTCATTCCCGGACCCGACGACGGAAAAGTGAGTGTCGCCAGGGCACGGCTGGAGGGAGCGACCGACTTCCTCGTCGTTCACGCGACACACACGTTCATCATGAATCGGGGCGACGTCGCCGAGCAGGTCGCATACTTCCTCGAAAACGGTGAGTTCATGCGTGAGGAGGGGGAGGAAGAAGCCCCGACCGGGAGAAAGCCGGCGTGCGATGGACCTGACGCCGATCCATGGGTGACGGAGCTCCGGGACCGCGTCTTGAGCCTTGACGAGCTGGTCGCCTTCGCCGTGGCAGCGTACGGGGTACCGTTGGACTGCGAAGGGGAGGTCAGCACCGAGTTCGACGGCATGAAGTTCGGCTCCGTGCGGCTGGACTTCTCCGAGGGCGTCAGTTTCGAGGTCGAGACCATGCCGCCCGAAGCGAGCGCGGCCACGCTGAGCGCTCCGTCAGGGTTCGCCGACGAGGTACTGGCTCGGCAGGTGCTCCAGGTCTACGCTGAGCGCATCGGAGTAGAGATCGACTGGACTGCCCCCAGAATCACGATCCAGGGTGATGAGCGGGTGGAAACGTTCTGGGACCCCGATGCCGGGCTGAACGCTTCGGCTTCCCTGGTATATGCGGCCGGGTCTTTGGTCGGGTTGCGCTTCAGCATGGCGCTCTGACCGATGTTCCGACGATCTGTCCGGTCACGCCGATTCAGACAGTGGCACGGCTTCGCCATCGTCCTCACACTGAGCGCGTGCGGAGGGGATGACTTGCTCGGGCCCGATGCCGCGCAGGGGATCGAAGGGATCGTGCTCCTGGGTCCGCAGTGTCCGGTTCAGTCGCTGGAGAACCCGTGCCCGGATCTCCCGTACGAGGCATGGATCGAGGTACGCAGGGCCAGCGGCGGCTCCGTCACGCGAATCCGCTCCGGAGAAGATGGGCGGTTCCGCGTCGGCCTGCGTCCGGGACGGTATGTTCTGGATCCGGAGTCCGGGAATCCCTTTCCGATCGCGAGCGAACAGGAAGTTCAGGTCGATGAGGGAGTGTACGTGGAGGTGATCGTCAGCTTCGACACGGGCATCAGGTAGGGAGGGTCGAATGCGAGCGAAGGGCGTCGGGTAATGCGAGTCGAGTTCGACGAGGAATTCGGCGTACCGGCAGAGGAAGCTTACGACTACTTCCGCACGCCGATGCACTGGCCCCGCCTGTTCAAGGCCTTTGGCCAGGCGGAGGATCGTGGCGACGGCTGGTACGCCATACCCTTCAAGGGCTTCCCTTTCCCGCTCGTGACCCGGATCACCCGGGATGACCCCCAGCAGTGTGTGGAGTGGGTATTCGAGGGCTTCTGGAGCGGTGACGCACGCGTCGAGTTCGAACGGACGAGTGCCGGCGTGGTCATCAGAGGGTACGAACAGATCGTCCCGCGCGCGTTGCACTGGGTCGCCCCGCTGGCCGAGCGGCTCTTCCTCGAAGCCCGTTTCCAGAAGGTGTGGGAGTCCGGCTGGCGCAGGCTGCGTCGGGCCTCGAATCGCGGCGAGAGCACCACTCCTTCGGGCGAGTGAGGAACCCACCTTGCTGCACATCTACGTTGACGCCGACTCTTGTCCCGTTAAGCAGGAAGTGTATCGAGTCGCACGTCGGTACGAGCTGAACGTTACCCTGGTGGCCAACGCCTGGATGCGGACCCCGGACCACCCCGGAATCGCGCTCGAGGTCGTAGACGACGGATTCGACGCGGCTGACGATTGGATCGTGGATCACGTCGAGACGGATGACATCGTAGTCACCGCCGACATCCCTCTCGCGAGCCGGTGCATGCAGAACGGTGCTCGCGCGATCGGCTCGACCGGAAGACCATTCACGGAGGACAATATTGGCGAAGCCGTTGCTACCCGGGACCTGCTGGCCGTCCTTCGTGGGGGGGGAGAAATCACGGGCGGCCCGCCTCCGCTGACGAAGCGGGATCGCTCGCGTTTTCTTCAGACACTGGACGAGGTGATCCAGTCCATACGGCGCAAGCATGGGTAACGGGTGGCGCAAATCACTGAGATAGACTATCTTATCTAGCTAGAACATAGTCGGATCCGATCCGACACCGGCGAACAACAGGTCCTCCTGGTTCATCCCTCCGAGGTCGCGCCTCCAATAACATTTTTGCCCTTCACTGTTGTGTGGGTTCAAAAGTACGGCCGTGCCGTACAGGCCCACGCCTGCGCGTACGTCCAGGAAGAAGCATCTAAATGACAGTATCAGTACCCAGGAGTTCGACCGGATTCGACCGGTTCGGGCTCAAGGACTCCCTCATGCGCGGAATCCGCCATGCGGGCTTTGAAAGCCCCCGGGAGATCCAACTCGAGACCATTCCGGCTGGCCTGGCTGGCCGGGACGTGCTCGGCCTGGCTCAGACCGGAACCGGCAAGACGGCGGCCTTCGCGCTTCCCTTGCTCGACCGGTTGCTCGACAGCCCTCGCAAGGGCCCCCGCGCCCTGGTGATCGCTCCCACTCGCGAGCTTGCCACTCAGATCGCGGCCGAGATTCGGACGCTCTCAAACTTCACGAGCCTGAAATCGGTGACGATTTACGGTGGGGTTTCGATCCAGGGCCAGGTCAACACGCTGCGGCGGAGACCGGAGATCGTGGTCGGCTGCCCCGGACGAATCCTCGACCTGCTCAACAGGCGCCTGCTGCACCTGGACCAGGTCGAGACGCTCGTGCTGGACGAGGCGGACCACATGTTCGACATGGGGTTCCTTCCGGACATTCGGAAGATCATCTCGAAGCTGCCGAAGCAGCGGCAGAACCTGTTGTTCTCGGCCAGCATGCCGAAGGACATTCGGCGACTGGCGGACGACCTGCTGAAGGACCCGCACGTGGTCGAGCTGGCCAACGCTGTCCCAGCCGGCACGATCGATCATGCACTGTACCTGGTCGCGGAGCAGCGAAAACGAGACCTCCTCGAGCATATGCTCAGGGGTGATGACTGCAATTCGGCCATCGTGTTCACGCGCACGAAGCACCGGGCGAAGCGGCTGGCCGATCAGCTCAGCAAGGCCGGGCACCGTGCCGTGGGGCTCCAGGGAAACATGTCCCAGAGCCAGCGGGATCGGGCCATGCGGGGCTTTCGCTCACGGTCGTATGACATCCTCGTGGCCACGGACATCGCGGCTCGCGGAATCGACGTCAGCGGCGTGTCCCACGTGATCAACTTCGATGTGCCGAACACGCCTGAGGCCTACACGCACAGAATCGGTCGTACGGGCCGCGCGGAACTCGAAGGAATAGCCTGCACGTTCGTCACGAGCAGTGACCAGGCGTGGGTGAAGTCCACCGAGCGCATGATCGGCTCACCGATCCCGCGCCGACAGGTCGAGGGCTTCAGCCAGGCTGAGGGAACATCCGAGCGCCGCCAGTCTCAAGGGCAGTCCCGTAACTACGGACAGGCCAGGAGCAACGGGCAGGCTCGGAGTAACGGGAAGCCGCGGAGCAGCGAGTCGTCCCGGAACGGCGGAAAGCCGCGCAACAGCGGAAAGCCGCGAAACAACAGCCGGTCTCAGGGCAACGGACGATCGGGCAGCGAAGATCAGCCGCGGAGTCGTCGGCGTAATGCCGGAGTCCGTTCTGGTAGCCGACGACGCGCCAGCTAGGCTGAGAGCTCCCTGTGAGCCTGCCGCCTGACACGGCTTGGTGGGCGGCATATTCCTCGGGCCCTGATCCACTCTGGATCAGGGCCTTCGAGGCCTTATACTGATAGCGTATGGATAAGCTCCTGACCGGACGTGTAGCCCTGGTGACCGGCGCGTCATCGGGAATCGGGGCCGCCACCGCTCGACTACTGGCGGCCCACGGCGCGGTGACCTACTGCGCCGATCTGGCCGAGCCCGAAGCCGACGACGTCGGCACCTCCACTACGACGACACCCCACACAGTTCAAATCCGACTCGACGTGCGCGAAGAAGCGGACTGGGAGACGGCAGTCTCCACGGTTCTCGAGCACGAGGGACATCTCGACGTGCTGGTCCACGCAGCCGGCATCGCGGCTGCGTGTCCACTTGCCGAGACGACCCTGGCCGAGTGGCGACACGTCCTGGCCACGAACCTCGACGGCAGCTTCCTTGCGATCAAACACGGAATCCGAGCCATGAGGAAATCCGGCGGCGCGATCGTTGTGATCGGTTCTGCATCCGGGATCAGGCCTTCCGCGGGTGCGGCGGCCTACTCCACGAGCAAGGCAGCGGTCAGCATGCTGGTCCGAGCGGCAGCCAAGGAATGTCGCGAGGGAAAGCTACCGATTCGGATCAATGTGGTCAGTCCGGGCGGGGTGAAAACGCCTCTCTGGCGTGCCATGCCGTTCTTCGGACATCTCGTTGAGTTGCATGGGTCGGAGGAAGCGGCGTTCGCGGCGATGGAAGCTCACGGCGGCGATCGGTTCGCCGAACCCGAGCAGGTCGCCGAAGGCGTGTTGTTCCTGGTCTCCGATTCAGCCAGTCATATCACAGGGGTCGAGTTGCCCATCGACGACGGGTACACGCTCTAGAACCAGCCGGAAGGGAGATCAGCGGACCTTGTTTCGATATCACCACGTGGGCATACCCACGTCGATCGCTCGACCCGAGGAACGGTATCTTCCCGAATTCGGAATGCATGTCTCAGGCTATGAGTCCAGTCCGTTCCGGATCGAGTGGATGCGGTTCGATCCAAGCAGTCCCATGCCCGAGCTCGTCCAGAAGGTACCGCACGTGGCCTTTGAAGTGGAGGACCTCGAGGTGGCACTGGAGGGCAGGGAGGTACTCATAGAGCCGAACAGCCCATCTCCGGGAGTGCTGGTGGCGTTCGTGGTCGACAACGGAGCTCCCGTCGAACTGATGGAGATACGGTCATGAGCTGGGTCACACCCCTGCTGATCGTCCTCATCGGTTTCGCGGCTGGTTCGGCCCTGCTGCGTTGGGGCACGGGGTGGGGATCCACTCCGGCTGAACGCGACCGGGCGATGCCGGGCGACGACTATCTGGATGGCGGTCCGGCGCGCAGGGTGGCCATGACCCGGGCCATATCGATCGAGGCGTCTCCCGAGCAGGTCTGGCCGTGGATCGCCCAGCTGGGGCGCGGAGCCGGCTGGTACAGCGTCGACTGGCTGGATAACGGCAGAAAGACATCGGCGCGGCATATCGTGTCCTGGATACCGGAGCCGGCCCTGGGAGATGCCACGGCCATAGGGTACCTGCGCGACATCGACCCCGGGCGGTCTCTCGCGTGGTGGGTCGACGGTGCGCGCTTCGCCGGATCCCGGACCCGGCTCGTCTCGAGTTTCGTGCTGGATCAAGAAGGTGAACGCACGCGCCTGGTCAGCCGTATGTCGGCGGATGCCTCCGGGTTCACCGCCCCGCTGGCCCTGCTCGTCTTTCGCGTGATCGATTCCATCATGGCCCGGCGACAGTTGCTTGGAATACGTGGGCGGGTCGACGTTGGTGCCGAGTCTCACGTCGGCTTCGCCAGGGCCGAGACCGGAGCCCGCGATCAGTACCAGCTGTACGAAGTCATCTACGCGGGAGGTGATAGTGCGGGGAGGCAGGGAGTCGAACACGCGGCCCGGT
>Ga0316198_10000413_pt1 | contig 22286 bp, 22 predicted proteins | sample OudBieAanoxic_MG_FD_204935 | JGI IMG/M metagenome (GOLD analysis project Ga0316198, IMG submission 204935) | Coastal sediment microbial communities from Oude Bieten Haven, Netherlands - site A anoxic | ecosystem: Environmental > Aquatic > Marine > Coastal > Sediment | place: Netherlands...
CCAGTTCACAGACCGGTAACCGATGGCTCGGCATCAGCCGCGGGGCGGCGATCATCAGAAAAATGATTCCTAACACCGCAATCGGAATCCCCACGGGAGCCAGCTCGAACATGCCGATGGGACCATACCCATGAACTGCACTTTGGTCACTGACGATAATATTGGTGGAGGTACCGATCAATGTGCTGGTTCCGGCCAGAATCGACGCGTAGGATACGGGGATTAAAAACTTCGACGGACTAAAGCCGAGTTCGCAGCTCAAGCTAAGAACAATCGGAATAAACAAAACAACGACTGGGGTGTTGTTAATGAAAGCCGACGATACACCCACGATCAAAAGGATCACCAAAATCGCCAGAGACGTGTTCCCGCGTGACAGTGCGCTGACCTTCTGCCCGATAAATCCCACCGCTCCGGTTCGAATCATTCCGCGGCTGATCATAAACATGGCTCCCACGGTGACGACCGCCGGTGAGGCGAAGCCACTGACCGCCTCGAGTGGTGTCAGGATTCCGGCCAGTACAAGGGAGACCATGATACCAATCGCCGTGAGGTCCACAGGAAGCTTTTCGGTCATCAGCAAGACCAAGGTGGCAATTAGCAGTATGGTAACAAACCAAAGTGTCATATAGTCCTTTCCTGGATAAAACTGGACATTAAGCGTTCGAATTTTTATGTCAATACAGAGAGTACATGCTATCATAAAAAATAATGTCGAGGTTCCCGATGAGTATAGAAAAAAAACTGGCCCTTCTTGAAGGTATATACAGCATTTATGACAAATTTGCCGAAAGACAGGATTCGGCCTGCCGGAAGCACTGTGCCCATTGTTGTACGTTCAATGTCAGTATCACCACTCTTGAAGGGTATTACCTGATCCACAAATTGGATCCTGATCAACGCAGAAACTTGCAAGAAGTGCTCGAAAATGAGGACGCTACCGAACGATTCCGACCGCAAGTGACCACCAATAAAATTGCTGAGCTCTGCCGGCACGGTGAGACGGTTCCTGAAGAAGTATTCAGTGTTGAAAAACAAAATTGCCCCTTGCTCAGGCAGGATGCATGTCCGGTATATCAGTTACGTCCGTTTGGCTGCCGCTGTTTCGTTTCGAGAATCCCCTGCGGAAAATCCGGTGTTGCCGATGTGGAGGAATATGTCCTGTCTGTCAACACAGTGTTCTTGCAGACCATCGAACATCTGGATAATAACGGTTGCACCGGCAACCTTATCGATGTCGTTCTGTGGCTTCTCTCGCCGGAAAACCGCCACGCTTATCTGCAAAATCGCCTGGCATGCCTTTCTGCCGGTCTGGTCGCCAACAAGCCGCTCACGGTCTTAATGGTACCGCCGGAGCATCGCGAAGGTTTACAGCCGATATTTGCCGCTCTTAATGCGCTGTCGTAATCTGTCGAAAGGAATAGATATATCAGGCAAGCCGCAGGATAATTGAAATGCAATTTGTCGGCGTTTTGACAGTCAGGCATCGTCGTAATAATCTTTATTGCCTTACCGCTTGATTGTCTCTTGGAGGAGCTTGCATCCAGGAAGATACCGTTCAGAGGCCGAGCAGACGGGCCGCATTACGACCACTGATATTCTCGATGTCGGTTTGGGTCAATCCGGCCTGCGTGAAATCCTTAAGATATCTTGAGGGTGATATCAACGGATAGTCGCTGCCGAACAGTATTTTTTCCGAACCGACCAACTGAGTGGCTATGGTGTACATCCGGTTATCGTAGAGAAAGGGAGAGGCTGCCGTGTCGAAATACACATTGGTCAGGCTCTCGGCAACCTCTTTTTTCAAAAGGTTGTAAAAGAAGATACCACCTCCCCAGTGCCCGAGAACGATGGTGTTTTTTCGAAACCGCCGGACCAGTTCGTATATCTGTCGCAATGTGTTGGGCGACTTTCCGGGATAATCATGCCCCACGGGCTCGTTGGTGTGGATGAGTACCGGAAGATTTCTTGTACGGCATAGATCCATTACCGGTGCCAGTCTCGCCAGTGAATCTGCATCAATGCCGCAGGTGTAAAATGCCAGTTCGCCGATACCACAGAGCCCATTTTCAAGGCAACGCCCGGCCTCCTGCAGGGCGTTTGGATGACAGGGATCGAAGCAGCCGAATCCGATCAGGCGGTCCGGATAGCGGTGGACGGCTTCCATGACGTAATCGTTGTTACGGGTAAATGTTTCACCCGATTTCCATGGGAATCCGAAAACAACAGCTTTATCGACTCCGCAGGCATCCATGGCAGCAACCAGTTCGGAGGCACCGACCATTCTAGATTTGGAAGAGCTGTAAAGCATGGCGAATTCGGGCTCTGGCAGAAAATATCTTTCCCGGCGGTCCCGGATGGTATCCGGAAATATATGAGTGTGGATATCGATTATCATATTTTCAGAATGCGTGCTTAAATAGAGTAAATGGCCGATCGGCCCACCGACCGACATCGAACGGAAAAGACCAGTCGTTGTTGCTTCTGAATGATGTTTGTGTTTGAATCTTAACCTTGAACGTTTCCCATTCAGCATTCTGTCGATGACCCTTTATACCGCTTTTCAAAAATACATTCCGAAACACGGTAGGGCGGTATCAGTGGTTGTAGAAAAAAACGTTCGGATAGCGGAACGTTTTTTTGACAACCACTATAAACCAGCGGCAGATGGTCAGATTAGTACTTACATCCAAACCCAAAAGTCAACAGAGTAATGAGTGCAGATACCGATATTGCTGCGAATACCCAGCGCCACGTGGTTCTGGTTGCACCGGAGATCCACTGGAACACGGGAAACATCGGACGTACATGCCTGGCCGTTGGCGCTGAACTGCATCTGATCGAACCTCTGGGGTTCTCAGTTGATAGTCGCGAAGTAAAGCGCGCCGGTCTCGATTATTGGTCGAAAGTCACCCTTCACCGCTGGTTGAGTTTTAAGCACTTCGAACAGAAAACACGCCCCAGACCAGGTGAAGTGGTCTTGTTGACAAAAACCGGACGGTCGGTTTTCTGGTCAATGCCGTCGCCCCAGAGACTATTTATGATATTCGGCTCGGAAACCCGGGGATTGCCGTCGTCTCTCCTCAACCGATATCAGACCTCTACTTTTCATATCCCGACCCGTTCTGATATCCGCAGCCTGAACCTGTCAACAGCGGTGGGTATCGTTTTGTATGAGAGTTTGCGAAGAATCGACCCTGAACATGCCTGGCTTCCCTGAGTTTGACAATCATGAAGAACATCGCGCGGAGATTGCCAATAATTCCAAATGAAGATATAGTCAAAATTTTCAAGAGACTAACGTTCCTTTAGACATTCATCCTATGCTCTCTCATCAATGGATAAAAGCGACCGCCCTCATCCTTCTTTTTTCATTTGTGGCGTTGGCAAATACAGTTTCGGCTGAAACAAACACTGTGCCGATTTCTGGACTCCTGTCGAAGCCGCAAACCGGTGCTGATGATGTTGTTTCCGTATGGACGGCATGGTCTGTGAATACCGCCCGACCGGGGGAGCGGTTTGCGCTCGCCGTGGTTCTCGATGTCAAACCCGGCTACCATATCACCGCCAATGCCGGTCAATTAAAACCGATCCCGGATTTTAGCCCCTATCCCACCCAAGTGATGATACCGACCCCACCCGGTAGATTTCACATCGAACAACCCGTTTTTCCTTCAGCACACGCGGTGACCGTCGGATTTATCCGTGAACCCCTTATGGTTTTCGACCAGCGGACCATCGTTTACTTACCAGTGGCAGTAAAAAAACAACCGTCGCTGAAAGAAATAAGGTTCTCCGTGGTTGTTGCTTACCAGGCCTGCGATGCACAGGTATGTTTATTCCCCCAGAAACTAGAGGTACCGGTCACACTGCCAATTGCCGCTGATGGCGTGGATCCGCTATTCATCAATCAGGATCTTTTTGCCGGCTACAGCCAGGCTGGACCGGACCCTGCCCATGAATCTGTTGGTTTCTCTTTTTTTGGTTTGAACTTCTCAATTTCTGCCATCGGCGGCTGGGGGCTGATGCTACTGTTGGTTATAGCCGCGGTGGGTGGAATGCTACTCAACCTGACGCCTTGCGTGCTGCCTTTGATTCCGATCAAAATCATTAGCCTGTCAAACGCTTGTCAAAACCGGCGTAGATGTTTCGCGCTCGGGCTTTTCATGTTCCTGGGTGTGATTTTCTTCTGGGTCGCTCTGGGAGCGACGATGTCCTTGGCGAGCGGTTTCACCGCCACCAATCAACTCTTTCAATACCCCACGTTTACCATACTTATCGGGGTCGTCATTGCAGTGATGGCCGTCGGCATGTGCGGCCTTTTTTCTGTCCGCCTGCCGAACATCATCTACCGGCTGAACCCTGAACAGAATTCTTTGGCAGGCTCTTTCGGGCTCGGTGTCCTTACTGCCATCTTGTCCACTCCCTGCACCGCTCCTTTTATGGGTGCCGCCGCTGCCTGGGCAACAAGTCAGCACCCTTTAACGACCGTGACGGTTTTTGCCGCAATCGGTACCGGGATGGCGCTGCCCTATGTCGTTTTGTCGGCGCTTCCCGAATGGGTCGGAAAAATGCCCCGTACGGGACCGGCCAGCGAACTGGTCAAGCAGGTCATGGGTATTTTTCTTCTGGCAGCCGCCGCCTATTTCGTGGGGTCCGGGGTCAGTGCCCTGCTGATGACGCCACCGGCGCCACCGGGACAAGGTTATTGGTGGGTGGTCATGGGATTTGTCGCATCCGCGGGTCTCTGGCTGGCCTATAGAACGGTTCGAATCACATCCGGTCGATCGGCACGGATCGTCTTCGTCGTTATTGGGATTCTACTCGCCACCGGTTCGGTATACGGTGGGTTGCGGTTGGCGGATCAGGGGCCCATCGACTGGGTATATTACACGCCGCAACGCTTGCAGGAGGCTGAAGAGCACCACCAGATCGTTGTCCTGGTCTTTACGGCTGAGTGGTGCCTGAATTGTAAAGCCCTTGAGCAGAGCGTACTTTACAGTGACCCGATCGTCCGGCTGTTTGCCAATGAGGACATCGTTCCAATTAAGGTGGATATTACCGGCCGCAATGAACCTGGCAGAACCAAACTGCAAGAGGTCGGCCATTTGACCATCCCCCTTATGATCATCTATTCACCATCGGGTGAAGAACTTTTTCGAAGCGACTTTTTCACGGCAGAGCAAATTGTGGATGCCATCGAGCGCGCACGAAAGGAAGAAAATATCTCAGGGCTCAAGCGAATTCGGTAGGAGTCAAACGTCTTGAAAACGCACTGTGAGACAAAAATAATTCGGATTCATAAGGTTTACCTTCGATGAGGTCTTTTTGAAGGGGGTTTGTACGATCTGGTGGGCAAGATCAGACGAAAGGAGCGGCTTACGGAAGCGCAAGAAATGCCTCGAATTTTTTGTCTAAAAAATTTTTGGATCGTTGACCGAGAAGTCTTTCGACAATTTCACCGTTCCGGATGAAAATAATAAAGGGAATCCCGCGGATATTGTATGCCTCTATGGCTGCCTCACCCACCCAATAGACCGGAAAGTTTATTTTCACCCTGTTCACTATGGGTTGCATCGCGAGCGGCCCTTCAAAATCCACGCTGACACCGATCATCTTTAAGCCGCGATCCCGGTACTTTTCATAAAGGGCGTTAACGTCAGGAAGTTCCTTTATACACGGTGTGCACCATGCAGCCATGAATACAAGCAGGTAACGGCCTCTTCCCCTTACCACCTGATCCAGACCTTCGATATCAATTTTCTGTACCTTGTTCAGATGTTCGGCGCCACCAGGTCCTGGAATAAACAGCACCGCCGCAATAAGTATCCGAACCCACCATATACACGCTTTCTGGTAACGCATGCTTACCTGTTCAGCTTTTTCAGCTCTACGGCACAATATTCCAAATCTGGCCTGACATTTATATCCGCGATATATATGGACCGAATGATGCCTTGCTTGTCGATCACGAACAGTGCCCGCTCTGAAACACCGTCGGATCGAAGCACGCCGTAGGTGTCGGCCACAGCACCATGCGGCCAAAAATCCGATAAAACAGGAAACCACAAGGAATCACCCATCTGTTTCGTCCAGGCGTACAGGGTCGGGATGTTGTCGACTGTTATTCCGAGAAGAACAGCGTCGTTTTCGTCAAATAAGTCTTTGGCAATGTTGTATCCGGGCCATTGATCGGAACAAACCGGTGTCCAGGCGGCCGGCACGAAGGAAATTACCACATTTTTCCGGCCCCGGAAATCACTGAGGGTGATTTTTTCGCCCGATATCGACGGTAACGTAAAATTCGGTGCCGGCTCTCCAGCTTTGACTTTCAATTTACTGTCGAAGGCCTTTAACTGTCCGGGATTGTATATGAATTCCTTAAAAGCGCCCGAAATCCCATAGGCTTGTCCCACCATAATCATACTTCCAGTGATTATGGCAGCTATCCCTTTGCCAAAATTCTGCATGGTTTTCCTCTTTGTATTGGCCGGTATTGCCATTACGGCTTGGCGCCATTCGTTGCGGGCGACAGGCCGGATTTTAGAAGTATTCTTTCCAGAAACCGATTGGGGTCACCACCGGACCCGCCAAGGTTTGAATAAAATACCCGCTGGATTCCGTCTGGGTATATCCTGACACCAAAAAAATAGGGTGTTCTGACTTCTCCCAAGGTTTGATGGAGGGCAAAATCACCATCTGAAAACAATGGAAATTTAACATCGTAAGTTTTTTGGAAGAAATTGACTTCGAAGTCCGAGTTTCCAGCCCCAATACCGATAATCTTGACCCTGTTCTTCAGCTTCGGATTACTCTCCAACTCTTGAAAAACCTGATTCACAACGGGAGCCTCCCGTTGGCAATGTGGTCAGTACATACTAAAGATTTGAATGATAATCACATCCGCTTTTATCTCGGAAATCTTGAATTCGGGTTTATCATCCAATCCGAGATACTGACGGTATTGAATCTCTCCGGGAACAGGTAAGTATAATTCCGGCAGAATACCACCTGCTGCTGGTGGCCCGGAGAAAGCTGTTCCAGTTATGGTAGCGGTCAGAATGAATATAAACAACAATATCGATACTCTACTGTAACCGTGCAAAAACGCACCCCCCTGAAGCAGTGACGATACTATTCCGAGTCTCCCATGGGTCTGATTCGCCCGTTTACCGGTATAAAATGGGTCCAGCCGTACCCAAGTTTCGCTGGTCAATCATTCTTTGTCCTTGATACGACCCTTCAATTGGGCGACCCGGTTCTCCCATAATCCTTTCTGTTGGTCTACGTCAAACAAAAAGCCTCGTGGTGCCTTCCAATGTTAGCGCGTCGGTAACACCTTGTCGTAGGAATTTATTGACATACAATTGTGATAATTATACAATATATAGCGTATTAAGAATTCTAAATACCTATATATTCCGTAAATTATGATTTTTCCGGATTCCATACATACGATGCAAAACAGTGCCGAAATGATACGGTTCAACAAAAAGATAGAAAAACGGCTTCTTATGCGTTATCCCGCGATTGACGGTGTTGTCGTCGCCGTGAGGCCCCATACAGAAATACACGGGTACATGATTGATATTAGCCTGGGCGGACTGTCATTTCGGTACATCGATTCGTCTCTCGAAGGGCAATCGTCCTCTGAATTGACAATCCTTGTTTCAGCACCCCGATTTTGTTTGGATCGCATTCCCTATCGTACCGTGGCCGATTTTGAAGTGCCCGCCGAATTTTCATTCAGTTCGATCCGAATTCGTCGGCGCTGCGTGGAATTTGGTCAACTGAATGAGCGCCAACGCCATGCCATAGAAGAACTGATTCTGACCTGTTCTCTTTTCAATACCGGACGGCACGGTAACCGCACGCCGGTACCTAATGTCTGTGCCCGGTCGCAACCCATCTGATCCTACTGCACCTGGTGGATAAGCACGTATGATTTAGCCGGACGATATCCGATCCTTTAGCTTTCCGGATACAATTGTATGTGTATATTACTGGAATGACAGACTAAAGCAGTTCCTGCCGAAGTTTGCTGATTTACTCCGCACGGCATAAACCTGCATCCCGAATATTACCATATGTTAATATTACTAAATATGTTTGACAGGGCATAAGTAATGATTATAGTTGCTATGAGAAAATCAACCCAATGTTTTAATGAACTTTTTAAATTCAAGCATGTTAATAACAGGAGTTGCATTCGATGCGATTAGACAAATTCACGTTAAAATCCCAGGAGTTAATCCAACAGGCGCAGGAATTATCCTCCCGGTATCAGAATCCTCAGATCGAACCAGAGCACCTTCTGGCGACGATGCTGGCTGAAAATGACGGAATCGCATTAAGTATACTCGGTAAGATGGGTGTGCAAATCAGGTCGATACGAACCGAGGCTGACCGTGCCGTCGAGCGATTACCCAAAGTCAGCCAGGCCGCCGATGCCTATATTTCGCAGCGGACGAAGAAAGTTCTGGAAACCGCTTTTGGCGAAGCGGCCAACATGAAGGATCAATATGTCAGCGTTGAACATATTCTTCTGGCATTGAGTGATGAAAAGGATGGTGACGCGTCTCGAATCCTGAAGCAATACGGAATCGAGCGTGATGCCATCCTGAGAGTTCTAATGGATATTCGGGGGTCTCAACGGATAACCGATCAGAATCCTGAAGAAAAGTACCAGGCGTTGGAAAAATTCAGCCGCAATTTGACGGATCTGGCACGTTTAGGCAAACTCGACCCGGTTATCGGACGCGATGATGAGATCCGGCGGATCGTCCAAGTGCTGTCTCGCCGGACAAAGAACAATCCGGTACTTATCGGTGAGCCCGGGGTTGGCAAAACCGCCATCGTTGAGGGATTAGCGCAACGCATTGTCAGCGGCGACGTATCCGAAAGTTTAAAAAACCGCCGAGTGGTTGCGCTGGATATGGGCGCTCTAATTGCTGGGGCCAAATACCGGGGAGAATTCGAAGATCGCTTAAAGGCTGTCATAAAAGAGGTCGAAAAGGCGGAAGGCGACGTCATTCTTTTCATCGACGAGCTGCATACCTTGGTCGGTGCCGGTGCGGCTGAAGGGGCTGTAGATGCGTCAAATATGCTGAAACCAGCCTTGGCAAGAGGTACGTTACGGTGCGTCGGTGCAACCACACTTAACGAATACCGCAAATATATTGAAAAAGATGCCGCCTTGGAGCGGCGCTTTCAGCCGGTGCTGGTTAAACAACCGACCGTGGAGGACACGATATCAATACTCAGAGGTCTCAAGGAAAAGTACGAAGTTCACCACGGCGTTAGAATAAAAGACGCCGCGCTCGTGGCTGCAGCAACCTTGTCCAACCGTTACATAGCGGACCGGTTTCTGCCCGACAAGGCCATCGACCTGATCGATGAATGTGCCTCCAAACTCCGAATCGAAATTGACAGCATGCCGACGGAAATCGATGAAATCCAACGCCGGATAACTCAAATGGAAATCGAGCGGGAGGCCTTGAAAAAAGAGAGCGATCCCTCTTCCCGGAACCGGCTCGTAAAACTCGACACTGAGGTGAACGGGTTTCAAAGCGAGTTAAACGAGATGAAGCGGCATTGGCAGAACGAAAAGGCGCTGATTCAAACAATTCGTGCCAACAAGGAAGAGCAGGAGCGCCTTGGCATTGAGGCGCAGCAGGCAGAACGCCAGGGCGATTTTGCCAGGGTTGCCGAAATCCGTTACGGACGGATGACAGAGCTTGAAAATCGTCTCCGGCAAGCTAACCAGAAACTTGCGGACCAGCAAAAGACCCATCGGATGCTCAAGGAGGAGGTCGATGCGGAGGACGTGGCGGAAGTTATTTCCCGCTGGACCGGTATACCGGTCAGCAAGATGCTGGAAGGTGAGAAAGACAAGCTGATACAGATGGAAAGCCGGATCGGTCGGCGCGTCATTGGACAGCATGAAGCCATTGAAGCTGTTTCCAATGCCGTAAGACGCGCACGCTCCGGGCTTCAAGACCCCAACCGACCGATCGGGACCTTCATCTTCATGGGACCGACAGGCGTTGGTAAAACCGAGTTGGCCAGAGCCTTGGCAGAATTTCTGTTCGATAGCGAGCAGTCTATCATTCGAATTGACATGACCGAATACATGGAAAAGCACGCGGTGGCCCGGTTGATCGGTGCCCCGCCGGGATACGTCGGATACGAAGAAGGCGGTTATCTGACCGAGGCTGTGCGCCGGCGTCCTTATTCAGTCGTTCTTTTTGATGAGATTGAAAAAGCCCACCCGGAGGTGTTTAACGTATTGCTTCAGATTTTGGATGACGGCCGTATGACAGACGGCCAGGGCCGGACCGTCGATTTCAAGAACACGATAATCATCATGACCTCAAACGTCGGCAGTCAGTGGATTCAAGACCTCGGAGGATCTCATCCGGAGGAAATGGCCACACGGGTATTAGAAGCGTTGAGGTCCCAATTCAAGCCTGAATTCTTAAACCGTATCGATGAAACAATCATATTTCATAATCTGACACAGGACCAAATCGGAAAAATCGTTGGGATCCAGATCGACAAACTCCGCCAGCGTCTGGCAGAAAAAAATATCGACCTGGTTTTATCCGACAGGGCCAAAACCTTTCTGGCCGAAACGGGCTATGATCCGTTTTATGGTGCCCGGCCCCTGAAGCGTGTTGTGCAAAAATTCATTGAAAACGAACTCTCCCTCGAAATTCTTAAAGGAAGCATCCGTGAAGGTAGTCGCGTGAATGCCGACGTACAGAACGGACGGATCTTGTTTACAGCCACCTGAATGTGAATTATCATAGAGCAGTCATGCGCCCGGTTGAAATTATTGTGACCGGGCGCTTTGCATATGATTGGCAGTTACGCGTTTGTGAATGATCTCCTGAAAGGCGATACTAAAATTATATTGTAATATACTTATGGCCCACGTATTATTAGTGTACGCCACCAGGAGGAAACCGTGCACTGATGTTACTTTCAGCTTCCGAAAAATTACGGCGATTTCATCAACAGTTTTCGGGCAACGACTCTGTACTTGTCCTTATTAACGCCGATCCGGACGCCATCGCCAGCGCTATGGCCGTCAGCCGTCTCCTATGGCACAAAGTGGCGGGGGTAACAATCAGTTGCATCAACGAAATTAAGCGTCCCGACAACCTCGCTATGATTCGGTTGCTGGGGGTTAAATTGACATTCATCAGCGACATTGACCGCAACCATTATCAACGCATAGTTATGGTTGATTCTCAGCCAGAGCATAACGAATTGCTGGCCGGATTCTCACCCCATGTCGTTATCGATCATCATCCCGACACGGGAGTTAAAGCGTCGTTTCTCGATATTCGGCCAAAATACGGCGCCACTGCCAGCATAATGACCGAGTACCTGCGGGCAGCAAAAATCAAGCCCTCTGTTAAATTGGCCACGGGTCTTTTCTATGCCATAAAAACCGATACCAGCAATTTCGAACGCAAGACACTGATCGAGGACATTCGGGCTTTTCAGTTTCTGTTTCGGCACGCCAATACATTTTTAGCCAGGAAAATCGAACTGGCAGAGATTCAGGTCGATTTCCTCAAGTTTTACAAAATAGCGCTACGTGATATGAAACTCCGTAAAAACCGCGTTTATGCCCACCTTGGAGCGGTCACAACACCGGATGTCTGTGTGCTGATCGCTGATTTTTTTATGCGGGTCAACGCTGTCACCTGGAGTATCGTTTCAGGGAAATTCAATCGTAAGCTGATTATCATCCTCCGCAATGATGGTATACGTAAAAATGCCGGCACCATTGCTGCGAAAGGATTTGGATCCTTGGGATCGGCCGGTGGTCACAAGAGTATGGCCCGGGCCGAAATTCTGCTGGAAAAGCTCAAACTTCACGTTGATTTCAAAAACGAGAAAAAACTTTCCCGATGGATCATTGCGCACATTGAACAGCGGGCCGACCGGAAATAACACTTTTCCGTCACCGCCAAACGATCATTCGTCCTTAAGCGACAAGACAATCCTTATTATTTGGTCGACCAACAATGCATGGAAACATGACGATAACGATTCTGGGGTCGGGCACCTGCGTCCCCTCCCTCGAACGCAGCTCTTGCGCTATCCTGGTGACAACGGGCGAATCAAAGATACTCCTGGACAGCGGTGCCGGTACGATGCGCCGATTGCTCGAGGCCGGGATATCGATCTTCGAACTGTCCCACATTATCTATAGCCATTTTCACCCGGACCACACCGGAGAACTGGTGCCACTGCTTTTCGCCTCAAAATATCCGGATAGTCGTCGTCGCCGGACACCTCTTTCTATCTGCGCGGGAGAAGGTCTTGTTGGTTTCATTAATGGATTGAAGCGTGTTTACGGCCGCTGGATCGAATTGGACCCAGGACTTTTGGACCTTACCGAAGTGGATATACACGGTCCTGACAACCTCCAATTCAAGGATTTCACCCTCAATACCATACCGGTAAAGCACAATCCGGAAAGCATTGCTGTCCGAATCTCTTCATCCAGGGGCGCCTCGGTCGTATATTCTGGTGATACCGACGCCTGCGAAAGTATTGTGACCATCTCTCAGGACGCGAACCTTCTCATCTGCGAGTCTGCATTGCCAGATGACCAAAAAGTAGACGGTCACCTTACACCGTCTCTTGCTGGTGCCATCGCGTCGCGGGCTGGGGTGGGTAAGTTGATTCTCACGCACTTTTATCCCGAGTGTGAGCGGGCCGATATCGTGCAGGAATGCCGAAAAACCTATCGTGGCCCTCTTGTGCTGGCCCATGATTTGATGGAACTTGAACTGTAACTGTGTGCTGAATTGAAATGCGATACTATCCGGTAAACCTTAATATCAAAGATCGTCAGTGCCTTGTGGTCGGCGGTGGTGCCGTCGGAACGCGCAAAGTGCTCTCATTGCTGGAATGCGGTGCGCGTGTAACTGTTATTAGCCCCGAAATTACCGATCGACTCAAGGGCCTGTCACACAAGGGCAAGATAAAACTTAGACTTCGACCATTTAAAGATTCCGATTTGGAAGATATCTTTCTCGTTATTGGTGCCACCGATGACGAAACCCTAAACCGTCGGATCCACAAGAACGCCGAAATACGCGGTCTGCTTTGCAATATCGCTGATCGTCCCGAAATATGCAATTTCATCCTACCGGCCGTCGTTCGCAGGGGATCATTGACCATCAGTATCTCCACTTCCGGCCGCAGCCCGGCACTGGCCAAAAAACTGCGCAAAGATCTGACACTACAATTCGGGCGGGAGTATAACGTGCTATTGCAACTAATGGGGGCCATCCGCCAAAAACTCCTTAGCCAAGCCCATGCGCCGGAGGCGCACAAACCCCTTTTTGAAAATCTCTTGAATGCCGGCCTGATCGAACTCGTGCGGGACGACCGCCGCGAGGAAATCAACCGCCTTCTCGGTGATGTTCTCGGAACGGAATTCACCTACGAAGCCCTGATGGAATCTTTGGATTCCGATACGGATTTTTCGAAAAAATAAGGTGAAACAATCATGGAAGTGATCGTTATCATTACGGTTCTGTTCTATATGCTCAGTGCTACGGCCTATTTTGCCTATCTGTTTTACCAGAAAAATTTCCTCCAGCGGTCTGGTTACTTCTTGATGCTCGCCGGCTTCATTGCCCACACCCTCACGATAATTTATAACGGAATCGCATCTAATGGCTTTCCGGTGCGCAACCTGCACGAAACCCTTTCCTTTGCCGGGTGGGCTGTTGCCGGATTTTTTCTTCTTTTTCAGTCAAAATTCAAGTTAAAGGTCCTCGGAATTTACGCGGCGCCGTTGATCGCGTTAATAATGATCGCCGTCTCCCAAGTGCCGAACACACCGACTGAGGTTCAAAGCATTTTCAAGAACTTCTGGTTGATCTCCCACGTGATAAGCGTATTCGTTGGCAATGCTGCCTTTGCCCTAGCCTGTGGCATTGGAATTCTTTACATCCTGCAGGAACGGGCCATAAAGAATAAAAATCCTGGTTTTTTCTTCAGACGTCTTCCATCTCTGGATATGCTTGACGCCACCGGGTATTCCTGCATCATTGTCGGTTTTACACTGCTGACATTCGGTCTTATCACCGGGTTTATTTACGCCAAGTCTGTCTGGGGAAGGTTCTGGAGCTGGGACCCTAAAGAGGTATGGTCGGGAATCACCTGGCTGTTTTACGCCGCTTTGTTGCACGAACGGTTGACGGCCGGCTGGCGGGGCCGCCGGGCCGCCATAATGGCTATTATCGGGTTCGCAATACTCCTCTTTACGTTTTTAGGCGTTAATTTCTTTCTCAAAGGGCACCACAAGCCATTTACGACTTTTTAAAATGTATATCGTACTTATAATTATGGAGTTCGGTGGCTGGCATTCCTCAATCGGGAATTTTCACACCGATCTAAAACCGAAAAACGATAGGAACTGAGGGCTAACAGAAATTGCTGAGACCCCTTTTTATATTGAATCATGGCCGAAATCGTTCTGCTCGGATTAAATCATAAAACCGCACCGGTCGAACTCCGAGAGTGCATTGCCTTCACCCCGGACCAGACGACTGAGGCACTCAGCACCCTGAAAAACAACCCGGTTGTCAGTGAGGTGATGCTTTTTTCAACCTGTAATCGGGTCGAGGTGCTTTTGGTCGCAACGCAAACTCCGACAGCTGTAGCTGCAGCCAAAAAATTCCTTTCCCACTTTAACGAAATTCCTTTAGCAAGTTTCGAAGACGCACTTTACGTGCACACAGGCAACGATGCCATCCGGCATATTTTCAGGGTGGCTGCCAGCCTGGACTCTATGGTCGTTGGTGAACCTCAGATCCTAGGGCAGATCAAGGAAGCATATCGCCTATCAACACAGAAGAAAACATCGGGCGTCATCCTCAATCGACTTCTCCACCGAACGTTTTTTGTCGCCAAGCGGATACGATCGGAAACCGGTATCGGTGGCCATGCTGTCTCGATCAGTTATGCAGCGATTGAACTTGGGCGAAAGATTTTCGGCAGCCTCGATGGAAAAAAAGTCCTGTTGATCGGGGCCGGAGAAATGGCTGAATTGGCGGTCGAGCACCTGATTCGCAACCGCGCCAGCAAGATTAGAGTGGCCAATCGCACTTTTCAGCGTGCCGTAAAACTGAGTCAACGCTTTCAAGGTTCCCCCATCCGATATGAGGAACTTATACCAACATTGGCGGATGTGGATATTGTTATCAGCTCAACTGGTTCCGCGGAATTCATTCTCGACCGCGGGCAGGTCAAAGCGGTCATGCGCAAGCGCCGCAACCGCCCCCTTTTTTTCATCGACATTGCCGTCCCTAGAAATATTGATCCAGCCATCAACCGATTGAGCAATACCTATGTCTATGATATCGACGATCTCAAAGGGGTCATCGCAGAAAACATCGAAGACCGCCAACGTGAAGCCGTTAAGGGCGAACGAATTGTTGACGAAGCTGTGGTTCGTTTCCAGCAGTGGTATACCAGCCTTGATGTCGTGCCGACCATCAAGGCCTTGCGGCAAAAGCTGGAAACCATTGCTGAAGCGGAACTCACCAAAACGCTCCAGTCCGGCACTATTTCCGATGAGGGTCGGCAAGCTGTGGAACGCATGAACCAGGCGATGATCAACAAAATTCTTCACGATCCGACCGATGTGCTCAAGCGTAACGGTTGCCAGGGTGGTCGATCAGCGTATCTTGATATCGCACGTAAGCTTTTCAAGCTTGACGAATAATCAGCGCCATTTATGATTCGAATGGAGGGTCTTCATTTGCGAAAAACAGCCTTCTTATTTCCAGGACAAGGATCCCAGACCGTGGGCATGGGGCAGGATATGTATCAAGAGTTCGACTTTGTTCGTGAACTGTTCGATATGGCCGAAGAGATATCGCAGGCCAACCTTTCGCGGCTCTGCTTCAAGGGACCGATGGAAGAGCTCACCCAAACCGTTAACCTCCAGCCGGCAGTCACCGTAGTAAACCTGGCGCTATTGTCAGCCTTGCAACGAGAAGGCTGCCAACCGTTACTGAGCGCCGGACACAGCCTTGGAGAATACAGTGCTCTGGCGGCTTCGGACATTATTTCAGCGGAAAATACCCTACGATTGGTACAGCGGCGTGGTGAGTTAATGCATCGCGAAGCCGTCAACAACGCCGGTGCAATGAGTGCCCTGCTTGGCCTTCCTATCGCTGCCGTCGAAGACTTGGTGCGCAAAGGACGTGATCAGGGTGTGGTTTCCGTGGCCAACCACAATACTGAACATCAAATCGTCATCACTGGTGATCCGCGCGCCGTCAAAGTCGTGTCAGCCCTTGCCGTCGAAAAAGGCGCCAAGGCCATTGCGCTTAAGGTCAGCGGTGCCTGGCATAGCGATCTTATCCGTGGGGCTGAAGACGACTTCAGCCGTTCTCTCGAATCGATCGCGTTTCAGACGCCGGTAACAGGAATAATATCCAATGTCACGGCCGAGGTGGAAACCGACCCGGATCAGATTCGATCGCTCATGGCACGCCAGCTTTGTAGCCCAGTCAAGTGGTACGATTCGATGCAGAGACTTATCAAAGAGGAAATCGACGTTTTTGTAGAGATCGGCCCCGGAAAAGTTCTAACTGGACTGTTGCGTAAGATCCTGCCCAAGGAATATTCTACTGTGATTTATAATGTTAACGATCTGAAATCCTACGAAAAATTACTATCAGAATTCATATAGCCATTGAACAACTGGCCGTTTGCTGAGTGAACCGGCAGCCCTCTATCCGTTCCACTTGTAGTGGTTGTAGAAAAAAACGTTCTCATAACGGAACGTATTTTTCTACAACCACTTATACCACCCTTCCGTATTGCGGAAAATATTTTTGAAAAGCGGTATAAAAACCGCTTGGGAAATTGAAAGGTCGCGATTCATCACAATGGGAAATATAGGACCCGTCGACCCCAACCGGAAGATCCGAAAATCTTATCTTTTCCGAATCCCTGGATAGGCTTTGTAAGAAAATTTCTGATTTTTCGGTTATTTTTTCTTTGACATTGACATTTTTCATATGGTGTGGTCGTAGGAAAGTTTAACCCAATTAGAAAAGTGAATACTCTGGAGGTTCCTGTGTACGGTATCGATGCTATATCTGCCGCTAACGGTTGGGCGATGGCGATTGCCGGCGCGCTGATCGTCATGTCGGGCTTATCGCTTTTATCGTTCGTGATCTCACAATTACATAAACTTGCGGCCCTGCTGGAAAAGACTTCTGGCAAACAATCGGAAAAAGCTCTGGCGCGGAAAACGGAGAAACAAATACCTTCCGCAGTCCATCCGCCGGCTTTCAATATCGATGAAGCCAGGGAAGCCATGGCCCCCTTGGTCTCTGAGCTTGGGGAGGACTTTGAACTCAAACTCCTCTATGAACTTGCGGCCGCCAACGATCTGCCTCACGTGCACCTGTCAATTAGAAGCCTACGAGAATCCGGTGTCATCGCTCCGACAGCTGAGGGTCTCTTTCGATGGCAAGGCTGATTCAGCCATGCCGGCATCGCCGCCGTCCAAACCCATTCACTTCCACAAGTAAGAAGGGATCACTGTAATGGATCTTCTCATACAATTTTTAACCAACACCGGATACTATCTGGTCGATATTCGCTACATCGTCATGCTTCTGATTGGATGTACGTTTGTTTACCTCGCCATTGCCAAGCAGTACGAACCTTTGCTTCTTTTGCCGATTGGGTTCGGCGTTCTGGTCGGCAACATACCGTTCTTTAAAGGATTCGGCCTCGGTATTTACGAACCCAACAGCGTTCTGCATTACCTCTACTTTGGCGTTACGTCCGGCGTCTACCCCTCCATCGTCTTTCTTGGCCTGGGCGCAATGACCGACTTTTCGTCTCTGTTGGCGAAGCCAAAACTCATGCTTCTGGGAGCGGCTGCCCAAATGGGCATCTACTTCACCTTGCTCAGCGCCTTGGCTTTAGGTTTTATGCCGAAAGAAGCCGCCTCAATCGCCATCATCGGTGGTGCGGATGGCCCGACCTCGATCTTTCTGACAGCCAAACTGGCACCACACTTGATCGGTCCCATCGCTATTGCGGCCTATTCCTACATGGCCCTGATTCCAATCATTCAACCCCCGATAATGCGGCTGCTTACAAACAAGCAGGAACGCCGGATTCACATGCCGGAAATCAGACCGGTCTCACGTATTGAAAAGCTGCTGTTTCCCGTCGCCGGTTTGATCCTTTGCTGTTTTCTGGCCCCGGCCTCCATTCCCCTTTTGGGCCCTTTTTTCTTTGGTAACCTCATGAAGGAATCCGGCGTGGTTGAACGTTTGGCCCAAACTGCCCGCACAGCAATCATTGATACTGCGACCATATTTCTTGGATTTACGGTCGGTGCCAGCACCCAGGCCGATGTCTTTTTGACGACAAAATCTGTGGGCATCTTCTTCCTTGGGGCAATTGCCTTCAGCCTGGCCACGGCTTCGGGAATCTTGTTTGCCAAACTCATGAACCTGTTTTCAAAAGAAAAAATCAATCCTCTGCTCGGTGCTGCCGGCGTATCGGCTGTGCCGGGGTCCGCCCGCGAGGTCCACCTTGTCGGTCTTAAATCCGATCCGACGAACTACCTTCTGATGCACGCCATGGCCTGCAATTCTTCCGGAGTCATTGGATCAGCGATATGTGCCGGGATCCTTTGGAGCTTTCTTGCCGTTTGACAAGTTAGAATCAGTCGGTCAATGAAAACGGCGGCCAAATTACATTAAAGGCTGGGGATCTCTCTCCTTGTTTGCTGCCGAGGAATTGGCGATCTCGCCTGCGGGTATTATTCAACCTCTTCTTTGCGCAGCAGCGCCCGATACCAACAGGAAAAGTCATACATTGCCATGAATCGCTCGTCCTCGTTTACAAGACCCAAAGCGATCTCCAACACCCCCCTTGAGTAAGTATTGCTGCAGGGTTCAGCAGCTCTGGACTGCAGGAATTCACGAACCAGAGTCTGGGTAGTGCGCTTCGACTTATCCCGGCGGATTTCGATCGGGTCTTTCGGTTCTTGAAACGGATCCCATTTTTCGTATCCCTTTTTCAGAATATGCTGCTGCCTGCGGCGTGACATGGCGTCGAAGACTGACTTTTTACGATGTTCGACTTCTTCTGGCGTAAATTCAGACATGCTAAACTCCTTCCGGCGCCTACTCCGACCTATCAGAAGTGTCGTGTGTGTCGACGCATTCGATTCCCAGATATTCCTCGTCATAGAGGGTCAGTAGCGCCATGGACAATGGAACGAGAAGATCTGCCATTTTGATATACTTAGACTCCATATCCTTTACAAGTTCGGCACTGATCTGTTGCAACTGTTGATGGACGAGATCCAGGTTGACCGTCGGATACTGCTGTCCCTTTTCAAACCGCGAAATGCCGCAGGTGTGGCCCGCGCCACCAATTGCGGTTGGAATACCGTAGAACCGGCAGGTCAGCGGACGATAATCATATAAATCGCACGAATTTTGTTCACTGAGAAGTGGACATCTTACCCGCTTCCTGGCAAGCTCAGTTAGAATATTTTTCTCTTCTATGCCCTTCTGCAGGTCCTCAACAGCCTGACGTTTTATCCGGGCCACCTGACGATCGATACGATTCGCCTTCTCGAGTAACCCCTCTCTCTCCGGCCCTTGAAACGTCTCCTTAAACTTGTGATTTATGTATAAGGCCTCGATCAAGGTCAGGTCAAAGAGTGCATGGCAGCAATCTGCACAACCAATTTGGCAACTGATGCATTGGGGATAATCCTTGGCCACCCGCTCAAAAGCCTGGTCAGCCAGCTTCACCAACGCCTCGTAACGCCTAAAATAAGGCGCGAGGTCAAATTCCATCGATATTCTCCTTTGGCTAATATTATACCGCTTTTCAAAAACAAATTCCGAAATACGGAAGGGTGGTATAAGTGGTTGTGAAAAAAACGTTCGTATAGCGGAACGTTTTTTTTAGCAACCACTATATAAGGGCCGGCGTCCACCGGCTCAACCTAAAATGTCATGTGATTGTTGTTTTACTGCTTACTGAAGCCTTTTCGGGCAGTCTTCTGTATGTATAGGCATCACTGTTAAGCGATGGCCTAACGAACGGTTTCGGCCTATCCCCACAGATGTTTCACGTGGAACACCGCTCATTTCCCAATGCAAAACCGGTTGAAAATTCGTTCGAGAATATCCTCTTCGACACGGGTACCGAGAATGTCGTCAAGCCAATTCAAGGCCTCACGAATATCAATCGCTATCAGCTCTGCTGGCCAATTTTTATGCAACCCCTTCGTAACGCTTGTAACACTTTTATAGCATTTTTCAAGCGATTCGTGATGCCGGAAGTTAGGGATAACAGCGTGCGAAACAGCAGATTGGGGATCGTCAACAACCGCCGAAAATATTTGCGCCTTCAACAGATCAATGCCTGTGCCGTGCAGGGCCGAGATCCGCACGTTGGGCGCAGGATTCCAGTGCGTGGGAGGCATTGTCGCGTGACTCGTTTTCTCGTCCACCAGATCAGTTTTGTTGATGACATAGATAACGGGTTTTTGATGACATTGTTCATAAACCTGGTCGTCGGATTCTCGCACAGATTCTGAAGCATCGAGAACCAGCAAAATCAGGTGGGAATCATCGATACATTCGTGGGTTTTGGAGATCCCGATCTGCTCCACCGGATCAGCAGTAATATGAATTCCAGCCGTATCGGTAACCGTCACAGGAATCCCGTGTAATTGAAATGTACAGTCAACGAGGTCCCGGGTCGTTCCTGGAAGCGGGTTGACAATCACTCTATCTTTTTCGACCAAGCAGTTCAATAGGCTCGATTTACCAACATTGGGTCGACCGACGATCGCCAGTTCGATACCTTCCCTGTAAATGTGGGCCTCTCGATAGCTGCGAATGAGGTCTTCGATCGGTTCGGCAACGCCTTGCAGCAGCCGGTCCTCAGCACGGCTGATTGTTCCGATGTCTGCCATGTCTTCGGGAAAATCGATTCCCGCTTCGACTTGAACGAGAAGATCGGAAAGGCAGGACCGAACGCTTTCAACGACTTCTCGCAGTCGTCCTGTCACCTGGTTGGCGGCAGCCTTGAATGCGGTATCGGTTCTGGCGTTGATAAGATCGATGACGGCTTCGGCCTGGGTTAAATCGATGCGGCCATTTAAAAAAGCGCGCCGCGTAAATTCGCCCGGTTCGGCCATCTGGGCACCTTGCCGGATGACAAGAGACAGGATGTTGCGCATGACAGCCGGGCCCGAGTGTGCCTGTATTTCAACAACATCTTCGCGTGTATACGATCGGGGTGCCCGCATCACGATCAAAAGAACTTCGTCGAGGATTTCACATTTCTCAGGGTCGACGATATGCCCGTAATAGAGACGGTGGGACTGGAGTTCCGGAAATACTTGTCGGCTGAAGCACAAATCCTCACAGCGGGTGTTTTTATGCTGCCGAAAGCTGTGCGTGGCGATCCTGATGGCATCGGGTCCGGAAATCTTGATGATCCCGATTCCCCCGCTGCCCGGAGGGCTGGCGATTGCGGCAATAGTAGGGGTATCCATCCCTGAGTGTTTAATTAAGACGGCTGATCCTTCAGAAATAATAGTGTAAGGCCATACCGTACTTTCGTGCTAAGTTTGACGCCTTTTTGAGAAGGAATTTTTCCGAGGAAATATGACGAGTTTACGCAAGTATCCGTCCCCCGTGCTGTGGGTTCTGACTTCATTGTCACTCCGCAGTGCGATGTGGACGATCCGCCGGTCGTGCGCATTCATGTTTCCAACAGTAACCGGGCGGTGGACATTTTTACACTTTTGTGCCATTCGCTCGGCGTGCCTGATGAGGTTATTTTTGCGGTTTTCCAGGTATCCTTCAACATCAACCTGGACACGTATACGCTCGCGATTGTTCTTGTTAATAACCTTTTCCACTATCGACTGCATGGCATCAAGCGTTTGTCCATGTCTTCCGATCAGTATCGCAGAATTTCCGCCATTGACATTAAAATGGATTCCTTCTGAATCCTGCTGTAGCGTTACGTTTGCATCGGACGTTATGGTATCGACAATGCGTTGAAGAACATCCTTACCAAGACCTACATCGGCTTCCTTTACGGTGGGGTCAGTAGCATCGCCCTTTTCGAATGTTTCATCGATCAAATCCTGCAGATGCTCTTTGATTTCATCCGCGTCGCCCTCTCCCGTAGTGACTAAACCGGTGGGCTTGGTTTCAGATGGAAGTGCC
>Ga0316198_10000414_pt1 | contig 22271 bp, 25 predicted proteins | sample OudBieAanoxic_MG_FD_204935 | JGI IMG/M metagenome (GOLD analysis project Ga0316198, IMG submission 204935) | Coastal sediment microbial communities from Oude Bieten Haven, Netherlands - site A anoxic | ecosystem: Environmental > Aquatic > Marine > Coastal > Sediment | place: Netherlands...
GTCATAAGATACGCGCATAGAAATCCCGCACGAACCCATCCAGCCTCCCGCACGCGATGGCCTCGCGTAAATCGCGCATCAGAGTCTGATAGTAGTGGAGGTTATGAATGGTATTGAGCCGAGAGCCAAGGATTTCGTTGCACTTGCCCAGGTGGTAAAGATAGGCGCGGCTGTAGTTGCGGCAGGTATAGCAATCGCAGTGGGGATCGAGCGTCCCCTCGTCCGAGCGGTGGCGGGCATTGCGAATCTTGACTACCCCCACGTGGGTAAAGAGGAAGCCGTTGCGGGCATTGCGCGTCGGCATGACGCAGTCGAACATATCGATGCCTCGGCGCACTGCCTCGACGATATCCTGCGGTGTCCCGACACCCATCAGATAGCGTGGCCGATCCGCCGGCAGACGGCTGGAGAGAAAGTCCAGCACCCGTAACCGATCCGCCTCCGGCTCACCCACGGACAGACCGCCCACCGCGTAGCCATCGAAGCCGATCCGCATGAGGCCGTCGAGGGATTGCTCGCGAAGCTCCTCGTACATGCCCCCCTGAACGATCCCGAACAAGGCCGATGGATTGTCCGCATGGGCCGCCTTGCTACGCGCCGCCCAGCGCAGGGAGCGTTGCATGGAGTCACGCACATGCGCCAGCTCCGCTGGAAAGGATGTGCAGTCATCGAAGATCATGACGATGTCTGAGCCGAGGGCACGCTGTACCGCCATTGACTCTTCCGACCCCAGAAAGACCTGGCTACCATTGATGGGCGAGCGAAAGCGCACCCCATCTTCCTTGATCGTTCGCAGGTCACCGAGACTGAAGACTTGGAAGCCGCCAGAATCGGTCAGAATGGGTCCTTCCCAGTGCATGAAGCCATGCAAATCGCCATGTTTGGCGATGATCTCGGTGCCAGGACGCAGCATCAGATGGAAGGTGTTGCCCAGCACAATTTGCGCACCCAACCCCTTCAACTCCTCCGGGGTCATCGCCTTGACCGTGCCGTAGGTGCCCACGGGCATGAAGGCAGGCGTATCGACCACGCCACGCTCGAAGATCAAGCGCCCGCGCCGCGCAACCCCGTCCGTCTCAAGAAGCTCAAACTCCACCCTTACCGCCCTCCAACCAGCGCAACAATGCGTTCAAATCTGCCACCTCGGTCTGCGGCGGCTGCAACTCGGGGGGCCAGGGAAGGCCCGCCCGGTTGACCCAGACCGCGCGCATACCGATGTCCCGCGCCGCCTGTACATCCAGGTGCGGATGGTCCCCTAGGTGTAACGCTTGGCTCGGCTCCACGCCTGCCCAGGCCAGGGCCGCGCGGAACAGGGCTGGATCCGGTTTAGCCGCGCCCACATCCGCTGCAGTCAACGAGAGGTGAAAGAGCCCGCGCAAAGGCGTGCGGTCGATGTCAGAGTTTCCATTGGTGACAGAGACGAGACGATAATCGACGGCGAGGGTGCGCAGCGCCAAGGCCACGTCTGAGAATGGCTCCACCTGGTTGCGATACTCCATAAACACAGTCAATGCCTCGTCCGCCAGGGCTGGATCGTAGCCAAACGCCGGCAGAAGGGCGCCCAGGGAACTTCGTCGTACACTGGTTAGATCATGGGCGATGGAGGGATTCTCGCGCATCAGGTCGCGCCGATGATCGCGCAGACTCGCTATGTCGTGGGCCTCAGTGAGAAGCGGCGCACGTTCGGCGAGCCAGGCATAGAGTGCATCCTCCGCCCGCCGGATGGTCTCCAAACAGGGCCAAAGGGTATCATCCAGATCGATGGTGACGAGCTCGATGGGATTATTGGCTGTCATGGGATGCTTCCGTTTCGACCGTGCATTGTGCACTGAGTCAGCCGCCTGGAGAAGCAGCGGATTTCGATCCCGGACTGGCGACTTTCCCGCATCTTATGTGCTGCAGCACATAATGTACGGGAAAACCGGATGCACGATTTTCTTCGCCCGACATCGGACGAGCCGGAACAGGGAGCTTAACCTTGAGCCCCGAGTATTTCTGCCGCAGAGCGGCTTCACCCAATATCAAGATTGGCGATTCGGGCACTGCCTTTCTGCTCGATGGCCAGGGAAGGGTGACTGATTTTTGTCCTGATGTCATTGAGCAGGGGTTCGGCTGCATGGATGATATGCTGCAAATGGCGGAGGAAACTGGGCAGTCCATAAGCCCCGAGCTCATGAAGTTGCTTGATGGGATCGACTTTTCAAAAGAAGATTTCGGTTTGGAGATTCTTCAGCGTGACCTGAGAGAAAACAAATTGGTTAGACTCTGGTGGGACTAATCTCATTTCATTATCCACAACTCGCTCCAATACTGCGCTGGATGTTGTGGCCATGCGTGACCGCTACGGTCTCGAGGATCAAAGGCTAGCAAGTGACGGACAGTGTCAAGAACTGGAAGGGCGCGGCCAGGAAGTTGAAACATCGCGCCAGAGACTGGACCGACAAGAAGAGATTTGCGGTCGAAGAGAGGGTTGCGCGCACCATGGATCGGACCGTCCGTCTCGCGGTCACCGGGCTGCGCCGCAGCGGCAAGACGGTGTTCACCATGTCCGTCGTGCACCTGCTCAAATACCTCAGGGCGCAGCCCGACTTGCTGGCCCATCTCGGTATCGCCGAAGTCGTCTCGGTTCAGGTATCGGCCATCCCGGACCTTGACGCGGCAAGGTTCCCTTACGAGCAATGTATCGGGAGCCTATCGGAAAACCCGCCGCGCTGGCCCGAGGGTACGCGAGACGTCAGCCAGGTGCGGGTGACGATGAGATACCGGCGCGTGCGCAAGCGCTCTGCGCGGCTCAGCGGCGTGCGCACGCTTCGCCTCGATTTCGTCGATTATCCCGGCGAGTGGTTGCTGGACTTGCCGCTGATTAACAAGTCATACGCCGAATGGAGCCGCCAGACCCTAGCGTACGCCGAGCAGCCGACGCGCGCAAAACTCGCCGCCGAGTGGCGTGCATTCATCAATGGGCTCGACCCCATCCAATCCGCGGGCTTCGCCTTCGGGAAGATGAAACGGGGCGCCGCCCTGTTTCGAGAGTACCTGCTGGCATCGCAGCAGGCCGGGTTGCAGTGCGTCCAGCCTGGGCGTTTCATCATGCCAGGTGACTTGGAGGGTGGATTACTGCTCGACTTCTTCCCCATGCAGGGTCCGCAAGCGGTTCCCGGGGATGCCCTGATCGCCGAGCTCGAGCGCCGTTTCGATGCCTACCGCGAACGGGTGATCGGCGAGTTCCACAGCAAATACTTCGCAGGCTTCGATCGTCAGGTGGTCCTGGTCGACATCCTCTCCGTGCTGAACGCAGGCCAGGAGGTCTTCGCCGATACGCGCGTTGCGTTGAGCGAGATCCTGGAGAACTTCCGCTATGGCAACAGCAGTTGGCGCACACGCTTGTTTCGGCCTAGGATCGACCGCGTCCTCATCGCCGCCACCAAGGCCGACCGCGTCAGCCGCGATCAGTCCCCGTTGCTGAGGCATTTTCTCGAAGCCATGCTCGGTGAGACCCGCGAATCACTCGCCGCTCGCGGCAAGCGCATCCAAGTCAGCTACCAGGCCATCTCCGCGCTCTGTTGTACCAAGGACGTGAAGTGCTCGCTCAATGGTGTGCCTGCCTCCTGCATCCAGGGCGTTCCCGTCGGCGGATCGGAGCTTGTCACCCTTTTTCCAGGGCAGGTACCATCGCGCCCGCCGCCGGACGACGACTGGCAGGGCTACGACTTTCGCGACTTCATCCCGCCGGGCGGCCGCTATCGGCACGGTGAGACCATGGACCACCTGCAGATGCACGCGGCCCTCCGGTATCTGATTGGAGACAAGCTCTAATGGCGCAACGAGAGCGGCCCCGAGGCGCCTTCGTCGTCGACACGACGCCTCCGTCGAAGACGCAATCGGACAAGACCGCCGAACCCTTGCCGCGCGGGTCCGTGGAGGTCGACGCAGCCCACGTCTTGAGCGAGCCGGAGCCGAAAACGGTCGATTTGGTCATCGAGGTGGATGAGACAGGGTCTGACGAAGGTTGGAGCCTGCTCCGGACCTCGCGTTTCCTGCTCGCCCTCGGCGCGGTGACCGTCCTTCTGCTCGCGATCACGGTCTACGACGCGCTACATTTCTTGTACGAGGTTTCTACCGCATCGACCCTGCTGGGAGCGGTCTACAGCCTGCTGATGCTGGCGACCCTCGCCGCGATCGGCTGGTGGATTCGCGGCATTGCCGACGAGCTTCGCGACATCGCCGACATCGGCCAGCTGCGCCTGCACGGCGAGTCCTTGGCAAAGTCCGCCCATCGACCAGAGATCGCCGACGATCTGCGCGATTACGTCGACGAACTCTCGGCGCACTATAGTGATAACCCCGAGCTCCGCCTACGCTTGGCGGCACTTCCCGAACGCTTCGACCGGTTCGCCACCCAACGTAGCCTCGACGGTCGCGAGGGGGTTTCGGCCGTTTCCAGGACCCTCTACGGGGACATCGACCGGAAGGCCCTCGACCTGGTGGTCAAACGCTCCCAACAGACCGCCTTGATGACCGCGATCTCCAGGATCGCCTTGCTGGATCTGATCGTCGTCCTGTGGCGCAGTCTGGCGCTGATCCGCGAGATCGCCAACCTCTACGGAGGACGCCCGGGCCGGATCGGGCTGATGCGCCTCGCCCGTCTGAGCCTTCACAACCTCGTCTATGCCGATGTGAGCCAGGTTGCCGCCGACATGATGGTGCAGGCAATGGGCGATCGCACCCTGTCCGTCATCTCCGCGCAGGCGGCCCAAGGCTTCAGCGTCGGGCTCATGCTGGGCAGGCTGGGGCTGGTAGCCATCCGCATTTGCCGGCCGGTGCCCTTCGCCGGCGACGAGGAGAATACGCCCTCAGTCCGCAAGCTCTACAGCGCGATGGTCGACTTGATCAGGGAGGCGACGGCCACAAAGCAGGGTCGACCGTAAGACGCCGGCCGAGGCCGGGAGCGTCGCGCTAATCGCCTGACCTTGGGCTGGCGTCATCAGCATGTGGATGTGGTTGGTCATCAGCACGTAGCCATGGATCGAGCATCCGTGCTCGGTCGCCGATTCGGCCAGCCAGTTGGAAAATGGGGATCAGGCGGATTGAAGCGGTAAGCGCAAAACCAATCGATTTCCGGTCATCGGATCGTTGCTCAGATCGACGGTACCGCCATGCTCCTCCACCACGCGCTTGACCAGTCCGAGCCCCAGACCCGTGCCTTTCGGTTTGGTGGTGTAGAAGGGCTCGAAAGCCCGCTGCAGGGTTTCGGGGCTCAGTACCTCACCCCCATTGGTGATCTCGAGCACGAGATCGTCCGTCTCGCGTGCCAGCGAGATCGAGATCAGGCCGTCCGGAGGACTCGCCTCTATCGCGTTCTTGACGAGATTCAGGAGTACCTGGTGTATCTGCCCCTCGTCCACCCGGATGGCCGAACATTCGTCGCAGGCGGTTCGCTGTAGTCGGATCCCCTTCTCCTCAATGAGGGGCTCTTCCTGCTTCAGCACATGCGTCAGCAGGCGGTCCACATCCACCGACGTGTCGGATAGCTTAACGGGCCGAACATAATCCAGGGTTTCGGACAACAAGCCGTCCAGTCGATCCACCTCGCCCAGCACGAGATCGACGCGCCGGCGCTCCCGGTCCTCCAGGTTGCGTGAGCCCTGCAGGCCGGACAAGACAAGCTTGATCGAGGCCAATGGGTTGCGCATCTCGTGCGTAAGCACGGACGCGGTCTGACCGATGGTTGCGAGCCTGGCCTTGCCCAGCATCTCCTCGTGTGCCACCTCCAGCTCCCGCGTTCTGTCCCGGACCTGGGACTCCAGCCGACGCTCATAGGTTCTGCCGATACTGCGCATGGCATAATGGCCAAGGAGGGTTATGAGCACGTAGGTGAGAAGCATCACCGCATCCAGATGCCAATGCAGATCCCCCATGAAGTCGGCCAGCGTTTTCTGATCCCTGCCAACGCCCAGCACCCATCCGCTTATCTGGGCGGACGGAATCTCCTGGAGCCAGATCAACATCGGATGATGATCCTCCCCCAGGGCCTGCACCGCACCCAAGGTGGTCCGAACCGATACGGGCTCGCGTGCGCCGTCGAGCCCGATGGTATGGGCCAACCAGGTTCGCGCGATGGGTAGCTCCTCGGAGAGTGCCTTATCGCTATCGGCGACGACCATTCCGCGTTCACTGTCGATGACGAAGATACGAAAACCGAAGGACCGATAGGCGCCTATTGCCTCCGATAGCATTCGCGTCGGATCGCCCTGCTCCGCTTCGAGGCTGCGACCAAGCCGTGGAGCGAGGGCGGCGGCTACCTCCCGATTGTGCTCGATGCCATGCTCGGCAAGGCGCACCTCAAGGTAGTTGACCACATGAGCGGTCCCTGAAAGACCGATGCCTGCGACGACCAGGCCCATGAGGACAAAGCTGAGCCATGATACGGTCGAGGGCTTCCATTCGAGATTGTTGAACGCTGATATCATGGTTATTTTCCGATCACGGGCAGCCCCCGGGGAACACCGGCGGCATCCTGCTGGTCCACCCACTGTGGCAGGAAATCAATATCCAGTTGCACAGACATTTAGGTCCCGAAGTATGGCGAAGATCCTCATCATCGAAGACGACGAAGTATTCGGCGAACTGCTGCTCATGCACCTTGAGGACAGGAGCCACGAACCTCATATCGCCCGCTCCCTGGAGCAGGGCCGACAGTGGCTGATCGGCAATGCCCCCGACGCCATCCTGCTGGACCACCAGTTGCCGGACGGCTACGGGCTGGATCTGCTCAAGGAGATCGCCGCCCAGCCGCCTTTTCCACCCGTGGTCATGATCACGGGTGTCAGCGACAACGCCCTGGCGATCGACGCCATGCGCGTGGGCGCCTACGACTTCATACGCAAGCCCATGGACGAGGTGGAGTTGGAGGCCACCCTGACCAACGCCCTGAAACACCATCGGCTGTCGCGACAGGTCTCCGCCGTGACCGATACCGAGGACTACAAGGTAGACCTGGGCCAGATCGTCGGCAACAGCCCCGTCATTCTCCAGATCTGCAAAACCATCGGCAGCGTTGCGGCAAGCAACGCACCGGTCCTCATCACCGGCGAGAGCGGGACGGGGAAGGAAGTTGTCGCCCGCGCCATCCATCACCATTCCGGCCGTACCGGACTGTTTCTCCCCATCAACTGCTCCGCTCTGGCGGAGAGTCTTCTGGAAAGCGAGCTCTTCGGTCACGAAAAAGGGAGCTTCACCGGGGCGGTTGCGCGCAAGGAGGGCAAGTTCGAACTCGCCCACGAGGGGACCCTGTTTCTCGATTTATGTTGAGAGTCGATGAACTGGGAGACATGCCCGCATCGCTCCAGGCGAAGTTGCTCCGTGTCCTGCAGGAGGGAACATTCGAGCGCGTTGGCGGCACCCAAACCCTGCACTCCGATGCTCGTATCATCGCCGCCACCAATCGCGACCTCCATAGGATGATCAAGGAAGAGCGATTTCGTGAAGACCTCTACTACCGGCTCAATGTCGTCCACATCCACCTACCCCCGCTGCGCGAGCGCATAGACGACCTGTCCGTACTAACTGAGCATCTGCTCAAGAAAATCAACAAGAAGCAGCACACGAGGATCAGGCATATCGCCGACAAGGCATGGCGCCATCTAAGAGGCTATGCATGGCCAGGAAACATTCGCGAGCTTGAGAACGTACTGACACGATCGGCTGTCCTGGCGCGATCAGACACCATCACCGCAGACTTACTTGCGATACCTGCGGATACGGGAGACGCCGAAAACAGCTCCGTCGATGCTGAAAGCGGCTCATCGACAACGCGTCTCATCACTCTGGACGAGGTGGAACGGCAGCATGTTGCCGCCATTCTCGCTCATGTGCGGTGGCACAGAGGCAATGCGTGTGAATTTCTTGGTATATCCCGTCCTGCCCTGGAACGAAAAATCGCGAAGTACGGGCTAAAGTGATTCCCACCCGACCAAAGAATCGCGCCACTTGCCTACCCCCGGTTCGCGGGCCCTGTCAGGGGTTCGCTTGACTTCGCAGCCCGCTGCTAGCATGAGAAAGCTCCATGGCTGCGATACGCTACGACCTCCAGAAACATTATTAGATGGGCATTCCTGCGTTGGAGATTGTCCGCTAGCGAAAACATTCTAGGCGAAACGCAGACCATTCGCGTTAAGGATGCAGCACTACATGCTGCTGGAGCGCAGTCTGTTGTACACAGCCGTTACCCAAGGCTTCTCAATCGATGTCCAGCACGATCCCGGCAGCGGCTTGGCGAGCGCCATCACCTGGACCCCCAAGAGCGCCATCGATGACGCCCTGCCCGGCGTCTATTGCCTGCGCAATAACTGCCTCGACTGGGATGAGGCGACCTTTGTGGAGCACCTACATCATGCTCACCGACCTGGAGGCAGTCTTTCGCAGCCTCAAGTCCGAATTGGGCCTACGTCCGGTCTTCCACCACAACAAGGACCGTGTCCGCGGGCAGCTGTTCATCTCGGTGCTCGCCTATCACATCGTGCACAGCATCCGCTTCCAGCTCAAAGCCTGTGAGATCGATCGAAACTTGGCATCGCTGCGTCGCCAACTCTGTACGCAGCAGCGCGTGAGCGTCGCGTTGAAACGCGCCGACGGGCGCACGATTCATGTGCGCTGGGCGACCCGTCCCGAACCGCGCCAGCAGGTCATCTACGACGCACTGGGGATGAGCGGGCGCCCCGGCAAAACCGAGACCACCGTGATCTGAGGCAATACTATGAAACCTGTAGTGCCATAACGGCCATTTGAATTTTTCAACCTACTGTTTAACATGGATATTTTAAACTGTCATGTCAAACTCGGGGTAAGACTTCCGCGGGGTAGGAGGATCAGCGCGAAGCGGATCAAGTGAAGCCCGCTATGGACAGCGATACGACTACCTTCGGTGAGCAATCAGAATGTTGCGCCGGTCAGGGCGACTGCGATGGGTGCCATGATCGGACCGGAGGCGACGAGCAGGAGCCGCACGCTCCTGCCGGTGAGCTGATACATGGCGCCTGAGCCTCGGGCGCTTGTCTCGTGTACACGCTGCGACTCGCACCAGTGACTGGCACTCCCACGTTCCGGCTCAGCTCCTCAGCAATCGGTCCAACAGAAGGGATTCGAGGTCTCTGCGCCCATCCAGTACGGCGAGGACCATCACGCTGTCTGCCGCGATGCGGTAGACGATTCGCCACGGGCGCTCAATAAGCTCCCGATATTGGTGCACGCCGATAGACCGCAGCTCTGGTACAAGGCGACCGCGCTCTGCGGCAGTCGTCAGCGAATCCGCCCGCTCCTGCAACCGATCAAGTACAGACAAGGCGTTCTCGATGCTGCCTGCGGCGATGTAGGTGACGATGGCATCGAGATCGTACCGCGCAGTCCGGGCCCACAGCACCCGGCGCTCAATCATCGGCGGATTCACCCCCGGCCAACCGGTGTCGAAGGTCGGCGAACACCTGTTCCTGCGGCACGACCTGGCCGCCCTCGATGTCGTGCTCGCCCTGCACCATGAGCTTCAGCATCACCAGCGCCCGTTGCCGCGCCTGGTGTTGCTCGTAGTCCTCGACCACGGCCCGCGCGCGCCCGTTCTGTGTCAACACCAGGGTAGTCGGCTCCGCGCGGATCTTGTCCAACAGGCGGCTAGCATCAGCCTTGAACTCGCTGAGGCTCAGTATTGATTCGCTCATGGCAAAAACCATATTCGGACCGAATTTGTATTCGAGCGAGGGTGCCAGTCGGGGAACAGCCTGTCAAGCCCCGCGTCGGGCGCGAGCGAGAGGCGGCGAGTGCCACAAAGTGGCGCGGGGTGCATTCGGCGTGCTGGCGTGACAATTCGGACCACCGATCACTCCACCATCCCAGCCCGAACCGCATACCGCACCACGTCCGCAACGGTATGCAGCGAAAGCTTCTCCATCAGCCTATTGCGGTAGGTGCCGACCGTCGCCGGACTGATGTCGAGAATCCGGGCGATCTCTTTGCTGCTGTTGCCTAGGGAAATCAGGCAGATGACTTCGCGCTCCCTGGGTGACAGGGTGACGGTGGCGCATCCCCGTCGTTTGAGGTCGCGCAGCTTGGCCTGGATGGATGGGGTCATGAAGGTCCGGCCGGCAGCTACGGTGCACACGGCGAGCAGCAGTTCCTCGAAGGCGCTGTCCTTCAGCACGTAGCCGCAGGCAGCGGCCTCCTGCGCGTCGGCGGCGGCGCTAGGGTCGTCGCCGCATGGTCAAGAGGACGACACAGGTGTCGAGCTTCTGTGCCGAGATCTCGCACGCCACCTCGATGCCGGACATCTCCGGCATACCGATATCGAGGATGGCGGCATCGGGTTGGTGGACTTGGATCTGCTGCCACGCTTCCTGGCCGTTGGCGGCCTGGGCGAGTAAAACGATGTCGGACTCCATCTCCATCAGCGGAGCCAACCCTTGCCGCAACACGGCGTGGTCGCCGGCCAGGTTGACGCTGATGGTCACGGGCCGACCCCACTGGTCAGGGGGATGAAGCAAGAGCTAAAGCAGCGCGTGCGTTTAGCCCCGGCGACGGAGAACTCGAATGACGCGGCCCGACCGGCGAGCGCCTGCGCCATGAGAAGCCCGATCCGTTGGCGATCCTGCGGACCCACGAAGGCCAGATATCGGAGCCCTACGATCGCACCCGCATCGGCGACACCGAGGAGATCGAGCCCCGCCTGGTTCATCAATACCAAGCGGCCGCCGGTGTCTATCTCATGGATGCGCACCGGTGCGCGGTCAAACAGTATCCCGAACTGATCGACTTGGCGAAGCGTCCGATCTCGCGGGTCTCCAGCATAATGATCAGCCCGAGGATCTCGCCGATGCCACTGACCGTCAGCAACAGCTTCCCTAGCCAGCGGGCGTCGAAATCGTCGTCTGACAAGCGACATACCGGCATCCGAATTCCGCGATACAAACCATGATCCCTTGCAGACAGGCAACAGAACCGCATCTTGCAGACAAGAGAAACAGCGAGAGGATCGGTCCCATGTTCACTTTCCACAAGAAAATCGAGATGCCCACACCTGGGAAGGCGTTGCCCGGCAGGGAGCAGCCGATGCTCGTATCCAACCGCCACTTCGTCAATGGAAACGCCATCCTGCCGCCGTTCCCCGCAGGCATGGAGACGGCACTCTTCGGGCTCGGTTGCTTCTGGGGAGCGGAACGGCGTTTCTGGCAGATTGAGAGTGTTCACTCCACGCACGTGGGCTATACAGGCGGGTACACGCCGAATCCGACCTACGACGAGGTCTGTTCCGGGCTCACCGGACACAACGAGGTGGTCCGGGTCATCTTCGACCCAACCAAGGTGAGCTACGAGGAACTGCTGCGCAACTTCTGGGAGGCCCACGACCCTACGCAGGCCATGCGCCAAGGCAATGATGTTGGCACCCAATACCGTTCCGGCATCTATACCCACGGGGAGACCCAGCAGGAGGCGGCCGAGGCGAGCCTTCAGCGTTATGCAGAGGCTCTAAAGGCTGCTGGGCGCGGCTCTATCACCACAGAGATCGTCCCCGCCCCTGATTTCTACTACGCCGAGGATTACCATCAGCAATACCTAGCCAAAAACCCGGGCGGTTACTGCGGAGCAGGTGGCTGCGGGGTGGTCTTTCCTGGCTGAGCCACGGTCCAATTCGCAGCTTGTTAATGACATGACCGATACCAAGCGGCCGGAGGGGGAGACGAGACTCAGGGCCGCGGCAACGTCACACCTTGCTGCCCCTGATATTTGCCGCCACGATCACGATAGGAAGTCTCGCAGACCTCGTCCGATTCGAAGAAGAGAATCTGGGCAACCCCCTCATTGGCGTAGATCTTAGCCGGCAGCGGCGTGGTGTTGGAAAACTCCAGGGTGACATGCCCTTCCCACTCGGGCTCGAGGGGCGTGACATTGACGATGATGCCGCAACGTGCATAAGTGCTTTTTCCGAGACAGACGACCAGCACATCCCGCGGCACGCGAAGGTACTCCACGGTGCGCGCCAGGGCGAAGGAATTGGGCGGGATAATGCAGACGCCGGACTTGATGTCGACGAAGCTGTCCGCATCGAAGTTCTTGGGATCGACGATGGCGGAATTGATGTTGGTGAAGATCTTGAATTCATCGGCGCATCGGATGTCATAGCCGTAACTGGAGGTACCGTAGGAGATGAGCCGCTCGCCCTGCGGCGACTCGCGCACTTGACCGGGTTCGAAGGGCTCGATCATGCCTTGTTCGTCCACCATGCGGCGGATCCAGCGGTCTGATTTGATGGACATAACTGCGGTTTCCGATGCGACACAATTGGCACAAATTAGATTGCGTGGGCAAGCCCATATAAGGCAAGAACGACGCCGAGCACAAGCGATTGGCTTGGCGTATTCCCGAACGCCCTGCGTGGCTTGGCGGTACTTACGGGGACCTTGAAAAATCCCATGCTTGGGCTTTTTCAAAAGGCGAAATGAACATTGCGATTTCCGTTTAGCTCCATTTCCAAGTGCTTACGCACTTGAAAATGGCGGAACCTCCCTGCCCCGCACGGGCACCTTGAATTTTTCAAGGTGCCCTTACCACGTACTCTAAGAATTATTTCCCCGGCCGCACCAGTCCGCCCAACCCCACGTCCTCCAGGGCAGCTAGGAGTAGGCGGCGAACACAGGCGGCGTCTTCGCACTCGCGAGCGCTGGTCAACAACTCCCGCGCCCGGCTACGGCTCATGCTACGCACGACCCACTTGACACGCAACAGACTCCCGGCGCCCATGCTCAGGCTATGCACGCCCAGGCCCAGAAGCAGGGGGACAGCCAACGGATCGCCAGCCATCTCGCCGCAGATGCTGACCTCGCACCCATGGGTGCGCGCCCCCGCCACCACCTGCTCCAACGCCTGTAGTACGGCGGGGTGGAGCTCGTCATAGAGCTTGGCGACATGGGCATTGTTGCGGTCGACAGCGAGAAGGTATTGGGTCAGGTCATTGGTGCCAACGGACAGAAAATCCAATCGTCTCGCCAGGGCCTCGGCTTGATAGACGGCGGCCGGGACTTCGACCATAGCGCCGATGGGCGGCAGCTCGACTTTGAAACCCTCCTCGATCAACTCGTCGCCGGCACGTCGAATCAGCCGCTTGGCCTCGTCCACCTCGCCCACCGAGCTGATCATGGGCAGCAGCAGCTGCAGGTTGCCGAGACCGATGTTGGCACGCAGCATGGCGCGCACCTGGGTGAGGAAGATCTCCGGGTGATCCAGGGTGATACGAATGCCACGCCAGCCGAGGAAGGGATTGGATTCTTCGATCGGGAAATAGGGTAGCGGCTTATCCCCGCCGATATCCAGGGTGCGAATGGTGACGGGTCGCGGGTGGAATATCTCTAAAACATGCCGATAATTCGTCGTCTGAACCGTTTCCCCCGGAAAGCGATCACGCACGAGAAAGGGCAGCTCGGTCCGATACAAGCCGACGCCGGCGGACTCCTCTATCCCCACTGGGCGGAACTCGGATACAAGTCCTGTGTTGAGGTAGAGGGGCAGGCTATAGCCGTCCGTGGTCTCTGCAGGGAACTGGCGCTGGCCCTCGATCTCATCAGACAGGGCGCGGTCATCATCGCGCAACCGCCGATACTCCGCACGCACAACAGGACCAGGGGAAACATAGACGCGCCCGCGGTAGCCGTCGACTACGACATCCTTGCCTTCTAACCGATGAACAGGCAGATCCGCGACGCCCATGGCCGTGGGGACCCCCATCCCGCGGGCGAGAATGGCGATATGCGACGATCCAGAGCCTGTGGCGGAGACTATGCCGGCAAGACACTCTCGCGGCACCGCTGCGACCTGCATGGCGTTGATCTCCTCTCCCACCAGGACGGTCTCCGGGCCGTAGGTGACGGTACGCACCTCCAGGTTCTGCAGGTGCATGAGGATGCGCCGGCCCAAGTCGCGCACGTCCGAGGCGCGCTCGCGTAGATAGGAGTCGTCCATGGCATCGAAGACTCTGGCGTGTTCGTTGATGACCTCGCGCAGGGCGCCGGGTGCCCAAATGCCAGCGCGGATGCGTTCCACCGTGCCGTCGATCAAGGAATCGCTCTCCAGCATGAGCAGCCAGGCATCGAACAGGGCGCGGTCCTCCGCCCGCAGGTCCGTGCTCGTGCGGTGGGCAAAACGTTCGAGCTCCTCCACCACGTCCGCGACCGCATCCCGGAATGCCTCCTCCTCGACATCGATATCCTCTGCCGCCCGATCAGGAATAGCCTCCAAGTCCGCCGGCGGGTAGACGACCGCAGCAGTCCCAATGGCAATGCCGGGCGCAGCCGACAGCCCTTGGAGGAAACGGCTGGGAAGATCGTCCGCCACTTGCATCCGGGCAAGCTCGCCACTGGCCTTGGCATGGGTGATGGCCCCGGCCAGTTGGGAGCCCAAGGTCATCACGAGGGTGACCTCATCGTCTTCGAACTGCCGCGCCTCGCGCTGACGCAATACCAAGACACCGAGCACCTTGCGATTCTGGATGATAGGCACACCGAGAAAACCGCGATAGAGGTCTTCTCCGGTCTCGTGAATGAAGAGGTAACGGGGGTGGGTAGAGGCGTCGTCCAAATTCACCGGTTCGGCGCGTTCGCTGACCAGGCCGATGATGCCGCGATTTAGCGGAAGACGCACGCGACCGACCGCATCGGGACGCAAGCCATCCGTAGCCTGCAGGATATGCTCGCGGGCACCATAGTCAGTCAGATAGACGGAGCAAACATCCGCACCGATGGTCTGTTTGACCCGATGAACGATGACGCTCAGGGCATGTTCAAGGTCGGAGGCCTCGTTGACCTCCTGAACGATACGACGCAGGTGCTCGAGCATGGGAGGGGATGAAACAAAAAAACCGCTCTTGGGTCGGGAGCGTTTCCGACGCACCGCAGGCTAATCAGCGGCGCTTCTGCTGCCGGGTCTGAGCCTGGCTTTGATGCGTAGACTGAACCTGATCGGGGACTGGCATATGGCGGGTCGGGGTCCCCTCGGGATACAGCAGGGGCGCAAGTTCATCCAGGGCGCGCTCGTAAACTCGCCGTTTGAAGTACACCACCTCGCGCAGCGGTTGCCAGTAGCGTACCCAGCGCCAAGCGTCGAACTCAGGCTTCTCGCATCGGTCGAGGCAAAACGCCTCCTCAGCGCAATTCACCCGCAATAGAAACCAGCGTTGCTTCTGACCGATACAGATGGGGCCGCAATGGCGACGGATAAAGCGCTTGGGAAGCCGATAACGCAGCCAGCCCTTGGTGCTACCCAACACAGTCACTTGGTGGGGAAGCAGGCCAACCTCCTCCTCAAGTTCACGGAACATGGCATCGAGAACCGATTCCTGCGCATTGATGCCTCCCTGGGGAAACTGCCACGCATTCTGACCGATGCGCCGTCCCCAAAAGAGTCGGCGCTCGGTATTACTCAAAATAATGCCCACATTGGGCCTAAAACCTTCCGGGTCGATCAAGGTGGGGGTTACCCTAGGTTATTCATTTTCCCATTTTTCCATAGAATCCAGAAGGCCGGCAACCTGGGACGCCGCACTAAGCCAATGCGGATTAATGATTTTCGCACATCTGGGCGGCGCACTCGCCAGCCTTTAACCAGCTATCTGGCATGGCGATTCGTGGCTTCTGGGGAAATCAGAGTCAGCACGACCGTACTCGACTCCCACTCTTCCTTGCCCTCTTCAGGGAGGAAGAGGGGGACAAGGGGCTTGTGCGGCCTGCACTTTCCAGCAACCGCAACCCTATCACTTTGGGCTTCACCGAGGAGCAACTATGGCACTGGCCATCTTCGATCTGGACAACACCCTGCTCGCCGGGGATTCGGACTACCTGTGGGGCGTTTTCCTCGCCGAAAGGGGCATTGTGGACCGTGCGGAATACGAGCGAGAAAACGAGCGGTTCTTCGAACAATACAAGAACGGTGAATTGGATATCCACGAATTTCTACGTTTCTCCCTGCGGGTCCTGAGAGAGAACCGCTCTAATGATCTCTTGCTCTGGCGCGAGCAGTTCATACGCGAGAAGATAGACCCCATCGTCGCCGCACCGGCCAGAGATCTGGTCGAGCGCCACCGCGCCGCCGGCGATACACTGCTCATCGTCACGGCAACCAACGCCTTTGTCACCGCCCCCATCGCCGAGCGCTTCGGTATACCCCACTTGATCGCCACTATCCCGGAACAAATCGACGGGCGCTTTACCGGGGAAGTGACGGGAACGCCGTCCTTTCAGGCGGGCAAGGTCGAGCGCCTACAGGACTGGCTGCGCGAGAATGACGGGGACATGGCGGGCAGCAGCTTCTACAGCGACTCCCACAACGATATCCCGCTGCTGGAACGTGTCGACCATCCGGTCGCTGTGGATCCGGACGAACAGTTAGCGCGCTACGCCCGGCAACGCGGCTGGCCGGTCATTTACCTGCGAGACGGTGCGACTGGCTAAACCGGCTCCGCTGGTGCTTTGCAGCACCAACTCCTCGAGAACAAAAAAACCGCGCCGAGGCGCGGTTTTTTCGCACACATCCCTGTGCGTTACATCTCCTTCAGGTCATGTAAGGACTAGATCCTTACTTGGCCTCGGCAGCAGGAGCAGCCGGAGCGGCAGGGGCCGGGTACGGAGCCGCGTAAGGGGCGCCGTAGCCGTAAGGCGCACCATAGCCGTAAGGCGCACCATAGCCGTAGGGGCCGTAGCCATAGCCGTAGTAATCGCGGTAACGGTTGTAACCACGACCCCAGCCACGACCACCGCCGGACATATTCATGTTGAAGTCGCCGTAGCCATCACCGAACATATCGTTCCACCAGTCGTTGCCGCCGCTGCCCCAACCCGGGCCGCCCCAAAAAGCGGAAGCGGAAGCAGAAACGCCGAGCAGAGCGGTGACAGCGGTTGCGATAGCAAGCTTTTTCATTAGATTCTCCTAAATTGGTTCTGTTGCAGCAAGTGATGGCGCCTTGCGGCGCCGTCGGGTACATATAATATTAGCATTTAATTATTTTAGAAATTAATTTTTCCTATCGTTTGTCGAGAAAAAATAGGAATCGTCAAATAAAGACCGGGGCCTATGTCAGTCCCCGCGTAGTCTGCGGGCTACCCGCTGCAGATCTTCCCAAGCCTTCGCCTTCTGCTCCGGCGAGCGTAGGAGATAAGATGGGTGATAGGTAACGGTCAAAGGCATCGAAGAGGTGCCAAAATCGAACCAGCGCCCGCGCAGCCGTCCAACGGCCTCGTTGGTATCGAGTAAATTATGTGCGGATACCCCGCCCACCGAAAGGATCACCCGAGGCTGGACCAGCGCGATCTGGCGCATGAGAAATACACGGCAGGTCACCGCCTCCTCCTGTCGCGGATTCCTGTTACCCGGCGGCCGGCACTTGAGGATGTTGGCGATATAGACCTGGCTACGGTTCAGACCGATGGATGCCAGCATCAGGTTCAACAACTGCCCCGCCTTGCCGACAAAGGGTTCTCCCTGGCGATCCTCGTCCGCCCCGGGAGCCTCGCCGACGATCATCAGGTCCGCATCGGTATCGCCTACCCCGAACACTGTCTGCGTACGGGTCTCGCACAGCGCACAAGCGCGACAGCCTGCGACAGCCTCGTGCAACGCATCCCAGCCCATCACAGCTACACCATCGCACCCGGCCTCCGCAGCTTTGTCTTTCGTCTCGGTTGCTTCGGTGGTCTGCAGGTCGGATACTGACGCCACGCGGACATCAGGGGATTCATGCTCGAATCCTGCGTCAGCGCCATCCCCCAGCACAGCGGACGCATCACCCATTCTCGCAGAGACCTCCGCAAGGGATACATCCAAGGCCTGGTATGCCTCACGCGCCACCTCGCGCTCAGCCGGTTCCTCGCCGGGAGGCGCATTGAAACCGTCGCGCAGCCGCCATACCCGGACGCCCATGGCATCCAGGTAGCGGCGACGTCGCGTTTCGTTCACTGCCCGCCCCGTCACACGTCAGCGACTTGCGGATGGGCTCGCTCACGCGGCTGAAGGACCTTATTACAGGCATTAATGTAGGCCTTGGCCGAGGCGATCACGATGTCCGTATCCGCCCCCTGGCCATTGACGATACGCCCACCCTTCTCCAGCCGGACCGTCACCTCGCCCTGGGCGTCTGTACCGCTGGTGATGGCATTGACCGAGTAGAGTTTGAGCACGGTTCCCGAGCCGACGATAGACTCGATGGCCTTGAAGGTAGCGTCAACCGGTCCGCCGCCGATAGCAGTGCCTGACCGCTCTTCACTATCGAACGACAGCACGACATCGGCATTCGGCGTCTCTCCGGTCTCGGAGCATACGCGCATGGAGACCAACTTTACGCGTTCGTTGCCGGCATCGAGGTTGGCATCGGTGACCAGGGCTTGGAGGTCTTCGTCGAAGATCTCGTGCTTCTTGTCGGCGAGGTCCTTGAAGCGGGAGAAGGCGGCATTGAGTTCTTCCTCCGAGTCGAAGGCGATATCCAACTCCGACAGACGGCTCTTGAAGGCATTGCGACCGGAGTGCTTGCCGAGCACCATGCGGTTCTCGGTCCAACCCACGTCCTGAGCACGCATGATCTCGTAGGTCTCGCGGTGCTTGAGCACCCCGTCCTGATGGATGCCGGACTCGTGGGCGAAGGCGTTGACGCCGACCACGGCCTTGTTGGGCTGGACCGGAAAACCGGTAATGCCGGAGACCAGCCGCGAACAGTTGACGATCTGGGTGGTATCGATCCGGGTATCACAGTCGAAGTGGTCTTGGCGGGTGCGTACCGCCATGACGATCTCTTCGAGGGCCGCATTGCCGGCACGTTCGCCGAGCCCGTTGATCGTGCATTCCACTTGCCGCGCACCGTTACGCACCGCCGCGAGCGAATTGGCCGTGGCAAGCCCCAAGTCGTTGTGACAGTGCACGGAGAAGACCGCCTTGTCCGAGTTGGGCACTCGTTCGATCAGATCCCGTATGAGATCGCCGAATTGGTAAGGCACATTGTAGCCCACTGTATCCGGGATATTGACCGTGCGCGCCCCGGCATCGATCACCGCCTCCAACACGCGACAGAGGAAGTCGAGCTCCGAACGACCCGCATCCTCCGGCGAAAACTCCACGTTGTCCGTGTACTTACGCGCCCGCTTGACGGCATGCACCGCCTGCTCGACCACCTGATCCGGTGTCATCTTCAACTTCCGCTCCATATGAATGGGCGAGGTAGCGATGAAGGTGTGGATGCGCGCGGAGGTGGCACCCGCCAACGCCTCGCCGGCACGGTCGATGTCCCGGTCCAGCGCCCGGGCAAGACCGCAGACCGTGCTGTCCTTGATGACCGAGGCCACCGCCTTGACGGCCTCGAAGTCCCCGTGGCTGGCGATGGGAAAGCCGGCCTCGATCACGTCGACCCGGAGCTTTTCCAGGGCCTTGGCGATGCGCACCTTCTCATCCTTGGTCATGGAGGCGCCTGGACTCTGCTCACCGTCCCGAAGCGTGGTATCGAAGATAAAAAGTTGTTGCTTTTCGCTCATGATTCGCTCTCGCGTCACCGCGGCTGCCGCATCGATGCGTCGGCGCGGTCGAAAAAGAGGGTCTTGTATGACTGTTGCGTATTGTTGGCCCCCGCCGGGGCTTGTGTTTGTCTTGTTGCCCCTCAGGGCAGCAGTGGACGCACGAGCAGAAGTGGCTGCAGCAGAAGGGACTCTGCAGGCAAGGTCGCCGGGAGGCGATGCCTTATGGTCTGTGAGATGATGCTCGGCATGTTCATGCTTACTCTTTGGAGATTGACTATAGCCCATTCAACCCCCGCTGCCAATACCGACCGGAATCCCCGTCATTTCCCCGTGAATCTCTGCAAATCAGGGGGTTGACCCACTGCCTCTCCGGTGTCACCGGTTTCCCGGAAGGCGAGCCAGTATGACGCTAGACTTTCCGCATTTCGCATTCGCCATGAGAGACCTGCACGACCTAGAGCTGCTTCTGCGCGCCGACACCCCGATCCTGCTGATCGAGACCCTGGAGGAGAGTCGCGTCCTGCAACTTGCCTCGCGGCTGGCCCTGGGTCAAGGAGAGCCCGCCTTTTGCTGGACCGTCACCGAGGGGCTCCGCCGAATCGACCTGGATGTCGCCAACTTCCAGCTGGAATTGTCCGAGCCGCTGGAGGTCCTGCGCCAATTGAAGCTGACCACACAACCCGGTCTCTATCTGCTGCTAGACTTCCATCCCTTCCTCGGCGACCCGCTTCACGTGCGTCTGATCAAAGAGGTCGCCCAGGGCCATGAGCTGTGCCGCCGCACCCTGGTATTCGTCAGCCACGCCCTTGACATCCCCCCGGAGGTGCGCCACTTGAGCGCCCGCTTCAACCTGCGACTGCCTGACCGCAAACGCCTGCTCGCGCTGATCAGAGAAGAGGCCCAGGCATGGCAGCAGGCCGAGGGGGGACGCCGCTTTCGCGCCCGGCGCGAGGCCGTGGACCAGCTCGCCCGCAATCTGCTCGGTGTGACCGAATCCGATGCCCGTCGCCTCATCCGCAACGCAGTGCGCAACGATGGAGCCATCACCGAAGAAGACGTGCAGACCGTCAGCCGCGCCAAGTACGAGCTTCTAGGTTCCGAAGGCGTGATCCATTTCGAGTACGACACGGCGACCTTCGCCGACGTGGCGGGGCTCGACAATCTCAAGGCTTGGCTGGAACGGCGCCGCTCCGCCTTCCTCGGCAAGACTGACACCAAGGACCCGCCCAAGGGCATCATGCTGCTCGGCGTACAGGGTGGAGGGAAGAGCCTGGCGGCCAAGGCAGTCGCCGGACGCTTCGGCATCCCGCTGCTACGCATCGACTTCGGAGCCCTTTACGATAAGTATTACGGCGAGACGGAGAAGAACCTGCATCGCGCCCTGGAGACAGCGGACATCATGGCACCCTGCGTGCTATGGGTCGACGAGATCGAAAAGGGCATCTCCAGCAGTCGGGAGGACGACGGCGTCGGTCAGCGCGTGCTCGGCGCCCTGCTCACCTGGATGTCCGAGCGAAGAAACGCTGTTTTCATAGTCGCCACCGCCAACGACATTTCCAAACTGCCCCCCGAGCTGATCCGCAAGGGCCGCTTTGACGAGATATTCTTCATCGACCTGCCGAATCCTGCGGTACGCGGCGCGATTTTAAAGATCCATCTGCAACGCCGCGGCCTGGACCCAACGGAATTCGATATCCCCGGACTCACAGCGCTCACCCAAGGGTTCTCCGGTGCCGGCATCGAGCAGACCGTCGTCTCCGCCATCTACAGCGCCATGGCCCTAGAGACTCGCGTCACCAACGCCACCCTGGTGAACGAGATCGAGGGCACCCAACCTCTCTCCGTCGTCATGGAGACCCAGATCCGGCAACTGCGCAGCTGGGCACGGGACCGCACCGTACCAGCGCATTGAAGCCCACCAGGATGTCTCCAGATAGGGTGGATAATATGCGCAGCGCATCCACCACGGGAAAGTGTAACTCCAAGGTGCGATCCGCCGCCAAAGGCGGTCCAGCAAAAGGTAGTCTGCATCACTAAAGACAATCGTAACTGGGTTGCCGTGGAGCTGTACGGTAACCATATAAATGGTCAGGTAGCGCCCCCACGAGGTCAGGGGCAGGTCATCGACTGATTGATAGAACGGTTCCTCGATGGAATACAAAGACTATTACAAGATCCTCGGAGTCTCGCGCGGCGCCTCCAAGGACGACATCAAGCAGGCCTACCGCAAACTGGCCCGCAAGTACCATCCGGATGTCAGCAAAGAACCCGATGCGGAGGCACGCTTCAAAGAGGTCAACGAGGCCAACGAGGTGCTCAAGGACCCAGAAAAACGCGCCACCTATGACGCCTTGGGTAGCCAATGGCGCGCCGGTCAGGAATTCCGCCCACCTCCGGGGGGGGCTGGCGGCTTCCACCGCGAATTCCACTTCAGCAGCGACGATACGGATGGCGGCAGGTTCAGCGACTTCTTCTCGTCTCTGTTTGGCGGCGGTCTTGGAGGCTTTGCAGATACTTTCCGCGAAGCCGGTCCGCGATCCGGTTTCAGCAACCGCAGAGAAGATAACTTCCGCCGCCGCGGACAGGACCAAACCGCCCACGTGAAGCTCAGTCTGGAGGATGCCTACCGCGGCACCACGCGCGAGCTGCGCTTGGAGACTCCCGAACAGGATGCCAAGGGGCGAGTCAACAACCGCACCCGTACACTCAAGGTGCGCATACCCGCCGGAGTCAGCCAAGGACGCC
>Ga0316198_10000415_pt1 | contig 22253 bp, 20 predicted proteins | sample OudBieAanoxic_MG_FD_204935 | JGI IMG/M metagenome (GOLD analysis project Ga0316198, IMG submission 204935) | Coastal sediment microbial communities from Oude Bieten Haven, Netherlands - site A anoxic | ecosystem: Environmental > Aquatic > Marine > Coastal > Sediment | place: Netherlands...
CGATGATTTGAGCGATTCGCTCAAGGTAGGGGCCGATCTTCGGCTTGGGGCGAGGGGTCTTCATCTGGTAGCCAGGCGGCTCCGGATGGTTCAATATCTTTTTTAACGTATCCCAATGGATACCTTCGCGCCTTAAAATCTCTCGCTTGCTGACATCTCCCTGTAAAACATCTAATCGGATCTTGGTCCATTTCTCCATGCTCTTGAACACCCTTTCCCCTCCTCCAGTATGGTTACATGTCTGATCTTACCGTTTTTGGAGGAAGCTAAGTTAGGGTGTCACGCTTTTCAACCGCCGCCTAAACCGTCACGTTTTTCGTCCGCCCTTTATATCTGCGCATTTTTAAAGTGCGAATTACTGAAAAAAGTGGATGTCGATGATGAATTCGTAGGTAATTTGGAACAGTACCACTGGTACTGTAGCCATCCCGAAGTCGATGATTACGTCTGGTGTGAACCACAACCCTAACCATAAAGGAGGGTAGAATGGAAACTCAAGTTAACAACGAATTGGTCAGCTGCATTAAACAGGGCAAGGATGTTTCGCCTGAATCTTGCAAAAGATGCGAATTTTTCATGCAGGATGACTGGTACAATCTATTTCACCGATGCACCCTCGAAAGGAACCGGTTCGAGGCCCTGTACAAACTGTACAAGAAAAAACCCAGGGTCCCGATACCAGCGTAATTGACAATGGCCTTGTATAAAACCACAAGATATTGTACCCTACCCCGAAAACCGGGGGAAATATTCTGCATGAAGGGTTCAATACACTACCGCAAAAGTCGCAAGTGCTGGCGTGTTATTTGGTATTATCAGGGAAAGCACTGGAATATCTATAAACACAAAGGCGAATTTATGTACAGTAGGAAAGTAGCCGAGAAATGCCTTGCAATGATTCAGGGTGACTTTGAAAATTACATGGCTGGCCTCGGCGCTTTCCGGATGGAAAAATACACCGGCATAGGATCGGACGTGTTGGAGCTGTTCGAGACATGGCTCAAGACCAAGGAAAAAAAGAAGCCAAGCACCTTCAAGGCATATAAATCCTATTATAAGAACTGGATTAAACCATTCTTCAAGAAACACCCATTCATGCTTCATGACATCCAGCTTGACACCCTTGATGCTCTGCTCGAATCAATAACACTGTCACCCAAGGGGAAATATAATGTCATGAATGCGTTCCATGCCTTCATGGTATACGCCAAGCGGTCAAGACGGATCATGGACATACCTGCATTCCCGCTAAAGTCAGATTATAGACTTGTCCAACCGACCATAAAGTGGATACCCGAAGTAAGGCAGATGGCTATCATTGAGGCCATCCCTGAGGTTCACAGGCCGATATTCCTCTGGCTAAAATACCACCTGCGAAGACCTGGAGAGGCCTGTGCGCTTTTCAGGGAAGACTATGACCCGTTCAACAATCTTTTCATAATCAGGAGGGCCATATCCAACCGAAGGCTTGTGGAATCCACAAAGACTAATGTAGAGCATGTCATTCCATGCCATTCAGACTTTGAACCCATCGCTAAGAAGCTGCACAAACAGGTCGGAAGGTTCTTTTTCACAAACCCAGGGGCAAGAAAACCTGGAAAGAGATACACTAACGAGGCACTTAACACCATCTGGAAAAAAGCATGCTTGAAAGTTGGTGAAGATATTGATATGTACTCTGGACTCAAGCATTTATCTTGCAGTCAGTTCATCAATGAAAAGGGTCTGTCTGTTTCTGATCTTCAGGAAATAACTGACCATGCAAGGATTGAATCGGTGAGACGATACGCCAAGGTTGAAGTAGCTCGTAAGCGGGAGCTGATGGAAAAACCAATCAAATCCGTTGCCGAAATGTTGCCGCTACAAGAAAAGCTTAAGGAATAATTTATTATATCAATTAGTTATAGTGGCGTGGTTGGGTTCGATTCCCATGCACTTCCGCCATTTTTTACACTGAAAAGCTGACGCCACGGCGCCTTAATAATGAGGCGGGGTATGTTAAAAAATAAAACAATCAGTCTTATCGGGGCAGGTAACATGGGCAGTGCCCTGCTCAACGGCCTGGTTCGATCGAAAACTGCCCGTCCGGAGAATTTGATCTGCACGGATATCAGGGAAACCCAGTTGGGTCAACTACAGCAGGCACTCGGCGTACGAACCACGACCGATAATCTGGCCGCTGTCCGGGAGGCCGACATTGTCATTTACGCGGTCAAGCCCCAGATTCTGGCCGATGTGCTCAAGGAAACCACCGAAGTCCTGGACCTGGACAAGGTGGTTATCTCCATTGCCGCCGGTGTTTCCTTGGCGGCCATTGAATCCAAACTGGAGAAAGAACTGCGCCTGATAAGGGTGATGCCCAATATTTGTGCTTCGGTGGGGATGGGGGCTTCGGCCATCGCCGCCGGCAAGCATGTAAAAGAGGGGGATATCGAGCTGGCCAAGGAGATCTTTGATTCCGTTGGAACCAGCATATTTATCAGAGAAAATGTCCTCATGGATGCCATTACAGGCTTAAGTGGCAGTGGTCCTGCGTATATCTTTTTGATTATCGATGCCATGGCCGATGCCGGCGTTAAAATGGGACTTTACCGTGGGGATGCCCTGGCGCTGTCCGCCCAGACGGTTCTGGGTGCGGCCAAAATGCTTATAGAAACTGGTGAACATCCGGGACTGCTTAAAGACCAGGTAACATCTCCTGGCGGGACCGCCATTTCCGGGTTGCATACCCTGGAAACAGGCGGTCTGCGAACGACCATCATCAACGCCGTTGAAGCGGCTACGCTCCGGTCGAAAGAGCTGGGCCGGATCATTGACGAAGATTTTATCAATTCAAAGAAGTCAACTACCTTGGGCTAAAGCCGAAGGCTTGGGGTCCAAGGATCCAAGGGTTCGAGGGGTCAAATGAAAAGACCATCCAAGCCTTTGCTTGAACCCTTGAGTCCTTGCGGCAGCATCAAAAAATATACTAAAGTCTTCGCCTAACGGCGAGGGGTTTTCTCCCATTGCTCGAGGGGGACAATAACCAACGTCTTGTTTTTATTGCCTCCAAAATATCCCAGGTAATAATTTTTTACAAAAGACGCCACCCTTCGCGGTCCGACTTGAAGGCCTGGTTCGTTTTAGCGGTATACATCACCCCGGTGGCCGACTTTTACTGCCCAAATAGTTAGTTCTGCGTCTTGAACGGCAACTGCGTTGTTTTCTCAGATCCATAGAGAGTTGGCTTATTTTGAGGATAACCTCAGTGAGTAGAATCAATCATCCGCCATGATTCGCTCAATGGCGGACACGATTACCCCCAAATCGTCAGGAAAAACTCCGGAAAACCATATTTTCTGAGGGTAAATTATCACATTGGGTCCATTGGCGCAAAGCCCCAAACACCCTGAAGTGGAAACCCTGATTTTTCCTTTCCAGCCTTTTTCGTTAATTGTGTCCTTCAATTTAGCTTTTATAAGCGAGCTGTTATTGTCGGCACACGATTTTCTTGCGCCACCCCGATCATTGGTGCATACAAAAACATGAGCGACGTAGGGTGATTCGTTTTGGTTTGGCATGATAAAATTCCTCCGTTATTTCTCTGTCTCGTATCGAATTATTAAGTTGATATTGCGGGCAAGGCCATTGCAGGCTTCTTTCAGGTTGCCAGGCCGCTTTCGAACTTATCGTTTTCCCGTGTTAAGTGGATCACTTAGCATCAATCATTGGCCAAAGGCAAGACGAAGATCCCCGACTTTGAGCAGGGAACGTCTCTAATTTACTACTAATTTACCTTCCTCACACTATCAAACATAGCTTTCTTGACAAATAAGACGGCCGGTCAGATTGTATTGATATAAAAAAAGAAACCAAAAAACAGAGAACAGAACCAGACTCATTCAGACCGGACTGAGAATGTTTACAGAAAACGGTTAAAACGGAACCGGGATCAAGTAAATTGTTGGTGAGGTCGTTATCCCAAAAGGGTCATTTCATAATTGTTTTAAAAGCAAAGAAGGCTTCACGGTCGAAATCATCAAGTATACTTATATCGGAAAAAAATTAAAAGGAGTAAACCATGTCTCAAAATAAAGAACACAATCGTTGTATCGTATTGGCTGGACGCCCCCACGGCAAGCCGGTTTCCGAGAACTTTCGCCTGGAGAACACACCGATACCTGAACCGGCTGAAGGCCAGGTGTTGCTGCGCACTGAGTATCTCTCCCTTGACCCTTATATGCGGGGCAGGATGAGCGATGCGCCATCCTATGCAGAACCTGTGCAGGTTAACGACGTTATGGTGGGCGGAACTGTTTGTCAGGTTGAAGTATCCCGGCATCCAGATTACAAACAGGGAGAGTGGGTGCTTGCTTATAGTGGCTGGCAGGATTATGCACTTTCTGATGGTTCCGGCCTGACCCGTTTAGGGGAAAACCCCCAAAATCCCTCTTATGCATTGGGGATTATGGGCATGCCAGGTTTTACAGCCTATATGGGCTTATTAGATATTGGCCAACCTAAACAGGGAGAGACCCTGGTCGTCGCTGCGGCCACTGGTCCTGTTGGCGCCACTGTGGGACAAATAGGGAAGTTGAAAGGCTGTCGTGGCTAAAAGAACATTGACCCCCACATACCTTTTTTTCTACATCCTGTTCCTGCCGGATACCTGGCAGGTTATCATTGGGATCGCGGCGGCCTATTTTTTTGTGCCGGTCATCTTAAAGCCGGACATGGGAACCGGTGCCATAGCCGTGCTCTACGTCATGTGCGCCGCTATCGGGTATGCCCTTTCCGCAAAGTTGGGCAAATGGGTCGGTAACACAGTCAAACGGTTAATTCTAAAGGATAAAATTTCTTAGAGCGCGCGTTTCAGGCTCATCTTTAAACCAAAGGCCGAACAGGTGAATCGTCGCGCTGGCGTTGGGTGCTGATTGGCTTTGAGAATACCGAATTGATTGGAGTGGGTTTCATGGTACAATTTGTTTGTGGAAATCGAATAGAAATAACGAAGAACTAAAGGGCCGGGAAACGAATACGAAAAGACCTTCGAAACAAGCTCAACACACAAAAATTATGTAGCTTTTCTAAAGCTCAACCTCCTCATCCCTGGCACGTCGTACTGAGATAATTCTAATATTCTCATCACGATATGTGATAATTCCTGACCAGTGCTTTTTACCTATTTTGCCAATAACAAGAAACCTTGGTCCATCGGTCGTTTTCGCAGGGATCGCCAATAAGTCAGGATCATTCCAAAGCGCCTGGGCATCAATAAAATCAATCCCATGCTTGGTTTTATTAGTTTCTGATTTTGCCGAGTCAAATTCAAAATTCATGGTATATAAAATATACCAATTAGGTATAATTTGTCAAATATTAACAGGCTATCCATAGATTCGAACGCATTGCTCATGTGTGAAATTATGGACATGTGAATAAGTAGCTCCTGCTGTCATCCTATATTTATCAGACCATCCCCGACCCCCATTTACCCCCATTTACCTTTACCCCCATTTACTTCCGAGTACCTTTGCAGAAAATCAGGGTCTTGATCCAGTTGGCCTATGGATTTATGGTCAGGGAACCCAAAAATCAAATCAATCCCGACGATCCGCCAACCTGTTCGCTTTGCGGCGGGAACCTGCGCTATCGTGCTTCGATTTTGGTCTTTCGAAGGATACCGGCCGGCGCCGGGTAGCAACCGCGACAACTCTCGCAATCTCTTACTCTTATTGAAAAACCGGGCGATAAAACGCAAACGGTACCGGATGATTACATCCTCCTCAACACTAACCTAAATGTTATTTTTTAACCGAATCGCACCGTTTTAAGTGAATGGTTTCCTTAAAAATCATTCGCTCATCAAAGCCATCTCCGGTGATGATTCCAATACTTTAATGGGAATCATATCGACGATGTCCGAAAAGTTTTTTACCGAGAATCCCAGGACATCCAGTTTTCCAGATAACCCATCGGTACTTGAGCGTTCGACCTCTAAGCCGGGGTGGAATCGGGACATTAGAAGGTCTGCCAGGTACACAATGTGGACAAGGCCTTTATTTTTTGCGGCATCTTCAGGTTTGTGATGGTGGCATATGGTTTCCCTCAGCGATTCGGGCAAAGACCACTGTTTGGCGAGGGTGTTGCCCGCATGGTTATGATCGATTCCAAAAAGGGTCTTTTCAACTTCTAAGAAATTTTTCCCTTCTTCGTATACTTGCCGATAGAAAAGCGGAAATGCGGCTTGAATAAACTGGTCTAAAACAACTTTGCCGATATCATGGAGCAGCCCACCGGTATAAGCCAACGTCGGGTTTACTTTTCCCGTTACTTGGGCGAGTTTTTCGGCGATGACAGCCGTACCAACGGCATGATGATAGAGGCCGCCTTTGCAGAGGGAATAGCCCATGCCGACTTGGCTGAAGAACGTGTTTATGGATGCGGAAATGACAAATTTTATCAACAGTCTTTGACCCAAAAAAACCAACGCATGGTCCACGGATTCTATTTTATTGCGACTTCCATAAAAAACGGAGTTGCAAAGTTTAATCGTCCGCGCGCTGATAACCTGGTCTTGACGTATTTCTGTGGTTAACTTATCGATATCATAGTTGTCTTCATTGATGAGTCGCAACATTTTGAGGGCGACCTGCGGAATGGGTTTCAAATTCTGAATTGAACGATTGATTTCGTCTGCCGTTGGTATGTGGGTGCGTTCAGATGTGGTCAGTTTTAAATATCCGGCCGGTTCAATGCTGCATTCCCATGTTTGCATATTGAGGTTCAAATTGCAGGTGAAAAAACCGCCGGTTTCGGAATTTTTTATGTTTATACGTTTATTGGCGAGAAAGTCCACAACCCGCTCAGTTGTGCGCCCGCCAATGTCAAATTCCAGATCATATACTTTTAACGGACCGACAAGTGCTCCGCCGGCCACCCAAGCATTCAGATTTTCCGGCAAAGCGCCCGCATTCAATAACGCCTTATAAAAAATCGGCAACCCGGTTGTGGCATATTTCTCCGGCGGGAAGTCGCCTTGGAATATGGGTGGCTTTTCAAGCATCAAATGAATCAGACCACCGATTCCGTTTTTCTGATCGTAGAGCGCCACCCCAACGCAGGTTCCCAATGGAGCTTGCAATATCTGCGGCTTTGACTTACCCACATAATAATTACCCGAAGAAACTTGGTATTGCTTTAAATGGTGCATGGTCATCTTATAAGGTTCTTTTGATTAACTGCCTCAGATCCTTTAATGTTACCAGGTCGTTTTCTCATCCACCATCATGGATACCCTGATATCCTTTCTCGACACTCACCTCCATGACGATCTCCTCTTCGCCGATTCTAAAAACCGCTTTCCCCCAATCCTCGGCCGGCAGACCGCTTGTTTCTCAGTCATAGTCGGTTCGAACTTCTGCCGTCATGCGAATGTCTCCCATCTTAAGCTCCCTTATAAATTCAGCAGCGCACGGGCCTCCTCGGGCGTGGCCACCGGCCGGCCTAAAATTTTCGCCAGATCAATCATTCGTTCCACCAGTCGTTCATTGCTGGCCAGATCGCCCTTTCGAAAAAAAATGTTGTCTTCCAATCCTACCCTCACATGCCCGCCCATCAGGATGGCATGGGTGGCCATGGGCAACTGTGCGGGGCCGATACCCGCTACCGACCAGGTGGCATCCGGTGGAATTGAATTTTTTAAATGCACCAGGTTTTCGATGGTTGCAGGCAGGGCACCTTTTAAGCCCAGGACAAAATCGAAATGAAGGGGCGGGGTCGCCAGATTATTTTTTACCAGCGCCAGGGCGTTATTGACCATGCTGACATCGAAAATTTCCATCTCCGGTTTAATCTTGAGGCCCTGCATATCTGCTGCCAGGGAATCGATCAGATCCGGGCTGTTGGCATAAACCGAGTTGGGGAAATTGACCGAGCCGGTAGTGAGGCTGGCCATTTCAGGAGATAGCTTTAACCGTTCGTTGCGCTCCTCATATGACGTGCCGGCCCGGCCTCCGGTGGATACCTGAATGATGAGATCGGTACGCGCTTTGAGGCCGTTGTAAATTTTCTCGAAAATGGCAAAATCGGTGGACGGCGATTCGTCCACCGGATTGCGGGCATGCACATGGATAATGGATGCGCCCAGCCTTTCGCAGCGTACACCGGTTTCGATGATCTCTTCCGGGGTGATGGGGACATGGGGATTCATCTTCTTGGTGGGTAGCGATCCGGTGGGGGCCACGGTAATGATCAGTTTGGACATGGTTTTATGCTCTCCTAAAAAGTTTCCTAAATCGCTTGCCGCTATTTGGCCATCACTTCCATGATGGTACGGCGCATTGTGTCGGCCACCTGGACGATATCCGCTTTTTCCATGATAAACGGCGGGGCCACAATCAGGGCATCACCGTCAACACCGGCCAGTCCCGTGGATTTGTAAACGATAATTCCTTTGGCGAACAGCGCATCCCAGATTTTTTCGGTGATCCGAGCCTTACGTGGAAAGGGAGCCAGCGTTTTTTGATCGGCCACCAGCTCCACCCCCCATAAAAAACCGATGCCGCGGACATGGCCTACCCAGGGAAGATCGTGCAAGCGATCCTGTAAGGTTGCTCCCAGAAACGAGCCATATTCCTCAACCCGGCGGATCAGATCTTCTCTTTCGATAATATCCATCACTTTTAAAGCAGCGGCTGCCCCCACCGGGTGGTGAGAATAGGTCCCCCCATGGGCGAAACCTCCCAAGCTTTGCCGGATCGTTTCAAAATGCGGCCCGGCAATCCCCACTGCCGACAAGGGAACAACGCCACCGGTCAAACCCTTTCCCAGAGTAATGATATCCGGCACCACCTTATCGTGTTGGCAGGCAAACCAGCGACCGGTGCGTCCCATGCCGCACAGGACTTCATCTAAAATCAGAAAGACCCCATGGCGGTCACATATGTCGCGGATAGTGGGCCAATACCCTTCCGGCGGCGGGTAAGCCGCCAGGGTCCCGCCACTGACCGTTTCGCCCACAAACGCCGACACCGTTTGAGGACCCAGATTGAGTAGCGTTTCTTCCAGGAACCGGGCACAGCGGCAATCACAACCGGGATGGGTCAGTCCATAAGAACAGCGCAGGCAGTAGGGCGGCGGAATATGATGGGTGAAGGTGTCCAACATGGGGGCAAAAGGGGTTCGAAAGACCGTACGGCCGGTGACGGACAGCGCCCCCAGGGTCAACCCATGGTAGGACCTCCAGCGGGAAATGACCTTGAAACGTTCGGGTTCTCCGTTGGCCAGGTGAACCTGGCGGGCCAACTTGACGGCCGTTTCCACGGCTTCCGACCCGCTGGTCATAAAGTAGAAACGGTCGATATTTCCCGGCGTTATCCGGGCCAAACGGCCGGCCAGCACTTCGACGGAGGGCGTGGTGAACATGGTGGGATGGACGTAGTGGTGGGAAAGGATCTGGTCATAAACCGCCCGGGCGATCTCTTGGCGACCATGACCCAAGTTGACGACAACGGCGCCGCCGCTGGCATCGATATAGCGCCTTCCTTGGTCATCTTCGATCCACACGCCTTCGGCTTTGGCAGCTTTCGGCAGGGGCGCATCCAACCGACGGGTAAAGACATTTCCTGATGCGTCATTCATGAAAGGCTTGCTCCTATCTCGCACCTAAATTCGAAAATGGTATTGCTACTTGGGCGGTGACACATGACCCCACATACGACCGGTAACCATCCAACCGACCCACTGGATTAAACGAGGGGTTTCAACCCCAATCCGCAGAAGGCTCCCTGACCTTACCGTATCAAGCTCTAACGGCCGACCGGCTACGTTTAAATTAGTATCATTGACCGACACATAGTAAAATCGAATATCGGGAAGGACGCGATTTTTTTCATCCACGACGATCCAATCTCCCTCGCGCCGGGTGCGTTCAGGTTCGGTGTTTGGCATCCCCGTGCCGACAGACATCATTCTTGTTTCGGTGGCTAAAAGCTTTTGCTTTTCATCGATGGTAAAACGTCCCACCACTTTCGTACGCTCCACCGAATGGAGGTATTCCAACTCAAATGAAGCGTCTTTTGATACGCGTGCCGCACCAACCAGGCGAAAATCCTGACGGGGTAGCCTTACCGTTAGCACGGAAACCGGCACCAGGAAAAGCAAGGCCACAATCAACCCCGTGATCAGCATGCCGATGCTTAGGACTTTTGCCTTCATTACGCCGATCCTAAATTCAGATGGTAGGGTGTCAGGCGGTGGTTTTAGCCGATTTCAACCTCGATTTTTGCCAGAAATAGATGAGAACCAAAATGACAATGGCCGATAGATTCACCAGATGCTGGTTAAGGTGGATACCGCGAATGGTTATATGGCCGGGGTTGACCAGTAAAAAGGCTAATCCTAAAAACACAAAGCGTTCCCAAATGTAGGTACGGGTTTTCCAGTGCCCTTGAATGAACACCGACCAGCAGAACATGCCGATAATACAGATCGGAACGATATATAAAAGCTCCTGCCAGGTGGTGCCGATCATCAATAGCTTGGTGTTATAGATAAACATAAACGGCAAAGTAAATGCCGCCAAATCGAGCCGAAAGCTTTTAAAGCCGGTCTTAACGGGGTCGGCCCCTGAAATACCGGCCGCCGCATAGGCGCAAAGCCCCACCGGCGGGGTGTCATCGGCCACAATCCCATAGTAAAATACAAACAGATGCACGGCCACGATGGGCAGCCCCAAATTGAGATCGGCACTGATGGTCATGATGGCCGGTGCGGTCATGGCCGCCATAATGATATAGGTGGCCGTGGTGGGTAGCCCCATACCCAGGATAATGCAGGCAAAAACGGAAAATATCAGTGTCAGCAATAGGCTGCCGCCGGCGGCTTCGGTAATCAGGATGGCCATTTTCAACCCCAGGCCGGTTAAGGTCACCACACCGATAATGATGCCGCAGCAGGCGCAGGCCGCGGCAATGCCGGCCATATTGCGGGCACCGTTTTCCAATGCACCCAGAAGTTCACTGGATGTCCGACGCCTGAAAAAACCGGCGGGACGGGCCATATAGTCATCGTAGGCCGCATCCAGATGGGCCGTCCCGTCAGGTTGGGCATTGGGAAATTTTATCCGCTCACGGTAGAAATTATTGCCCAGGGCCACCAGCGCACACGCCACAATGGACCAAGCCCCCGCCGTGGTGGGCGTCCACATGATGACCAGCAGCAGGTAGATCAGCAACACCAGCGGTATCAGGTAGTGCAGCCCCGACAGGATGGTTTTCTTCACGGGGGGCATTTCCTCTTTGGTCAGCCCTCGGATATTTTCCTTGACGGCTTCCAGATGGACAATCGAAAAAATAGCAGCATAGGAGAGCACTGCCGGAATAAAAGCGGCTTTGACAATAGCTATGTAGGGAACACCGATAATTTCGGCCATGATAAAGGCCGCCGCTCCCATGATCGGCGGCATTAATTGGCCATTGGTGGAGGCGGCCACTTCCACTGCCCCGGCGGTAGAGGATTTGAAGCCCACTTTCTTCATCAACGGAATCGTCATGGCCCCGGTGGTGACGGTGTTGGCGATGGACGATCCCGAAATGGAGCCCATGGCGCAGGAAGCCACCACGGCGGCTTTGGCCGGGCCGCCCCGAAACCGGCCCATGAGGGCAAAAGAGAGATCGATAAGATACTTTCCGGCGCCAATCCTTTCCAGAAACGCACCGAATAACACAAACAGGAAAACGAAGGTGGCCGACACCCGCAGCGGAACACCCCACAGCCCCTGACCGGTCATAAAGATATGATCGACAATACGCCGGACCCGGAACCCGCGGTGCGCCAATTCGCCGGGCAAATAAGGACCGAAATAGGCGTAAAGTAAAAACAAAATCGTAATGATCGGCAAGATGGGAGAGATACTGCGACGGGTGGCTTCCAGCACCAGGACGATCAAGATTCCGCCGATAATGAGATCGTAATTTTCGGCCGCGCCTACCGAAGTAACGATATGGTCGTAATTGATGAAAAGATAAAATGCCGCTGCACCGCCGACAACCGCCATGATGAGATCATAAACCGGCAGTCGATCCCGGCGTGCTTTGCGGGTGATCGGAAAATAGACGAAACATAAAATGATGGCAAAGGTGAGATGGATGGAGAGCTGCTTTGAACCGGGCAACTCACCGAAGAAGCCGGTGTACAATTGAAACAGGGACATGGCGATGGCGATAACTGAAACGATTTTTACGGCTCTGCCGGATAAGGATCGTCCCCCGGATTCCGACTCTTCGGCGATCTTTTTGCCTTTGTCCACATCAGCTAATTGATCATCAGGCACTTTTCTACCTCCACCCCATACTTTACAATAGTTGGGCCGGAACAGCCAATGGCGTTGTTCCGGCCCTATCCCTGGCGTTTGATATTAAGGGTTCGAGTAGCTGTTACTTGAGGATCCCTTTTTCCTTGAAATACTTCTCGGCACCGGGGTGCAGCGGGATGCCCATGCCCACCAGGCCGTCTTCCATCTTGATACCCTTGAATTTGTCATGGGCCTTGCGCAATTGCTCAAGATCCGAATACATGGCATTGACGATGGCGTAGACAATATCTGCTTCCAGATCCGCCCGCGCCGACAGCATGGCCATCACCGAAACGGTATTGACGTCCTTGTCATTGCCCTTGTAAGTGCCGCCGTTAACAACCTGCTTGGCGTAGAAGGGGTATTTGGCGATCAGTTCGTCTGCTTTCGGTCCCTCGATGGGAACGATGGCCGTATCCACGATGAGGGATGTGTCCATAATGACCGCCGCGCCTACTGCAACCGTAAAAAAAGCGGCGTCCAGGCGACCATCCTTGATATAGTCCGCCGACTGGGAGGCGGTGAGCTGCTCGGCCTTGGCTAAATCTTCAACCTTGAGGCCCCATGCTTCCAGAATTTGTTTGGCATTCTCAGCCGTTCCGGATCCCACGGGTCCAATGGCCACCTTCTTGCCCTTCAGGTCGGCCACCGACATAATTTTGCTATCTTTGCGGGATACCAACTGGACGTGTTCAGGAAAGAGGGTGCAAACACCCAACAGGTTTTTAACAGCCTCATCGAACATCCCTTCTTTACCGAAATGCGCATAGGATGCGATGTCGTTCTGCAAAATGGCAAAATCGGTATCCCCCTGGCCGATGAGCTTGGCATTGGCCACCGAAGCACCGGACGATTCCGCGGTCACTTTTATGCCTTGTTCTTTCAGGTGCTTCCAGGCAATTCGGGATATGGCCCCAGCCATGGGAAAATAGGCCCCGGTTACCCAGCCGGCCGCAATTGAGACATAGCGCCTTTTAGCCGCATCAACCGATTTTAAGGGCAGCATAAAGGCAATTGCCAGAACCAACACCAGTGCACAGACAAACCATTTTTTTTGTTTCATTGCTAACCTCCTTAATTTGTAGATGAATAGTTATTGGTGGTTTTCCATGGTGCTAACTGATCTATCATCACCTCCTTTTTCGGTCTTAATTTTACCCACATTCAGTGATTTTTAACTAAGTCCGCATCGATCTCCTGGCACAGCCCTTCCTGAAAAAGCGTTCCACTTGGATTTTTTATAAGGGCACCATTGGAGAGTTAGTCCTTTTCTGCCGAAAATCACACTATTCCAGCTTGTTTTGGCAGAAATACCGGTTTGACCACACGGTTGACATCCAATAACCATCATTTAGCTTAATTCGCTCATAAAAAGCAAGCTCTTAACAACAGCCTATTTTTCAGACGATACCAGTCGATTCGCTTTTTGAGTTTATGGTGAAGTCTGAATAAACGCTTTATGATTGATATTTTTGTTGAGGGGGAGACATGTTGTCAAGAAGCGTTCAGATGTCATCAGGATTGACGTCGGCCAATTATACCGTTGGTTATTTTTAATCTTACCTTGCCATACTCCCCCAACTGAAAATTGTCGGCAAAAATCTTGACTTAAGTCAATGCATTGGCATGTTAACGGTATTATAAAGGACTTAACATTGATTTTTTGGTGTCGTTTAGGTTGATTGGGCATGGTGCCTGAATAGGATGACACATCATTAAACTACCATTATATATAGGAGACCATTCATGTTCTGTTTTCAATGTGAGCAAACGGCAAAAGGTGAAGGGTGCACCAAGATCGGTGTGTGTGGAAAACAACCCGATGTGGCGGCTCTTCAGGATCTTCTCATTTACGCCCAGAAAGGCCTTTCGTTGGTGGCGGTTGAAGGTCGCAAGGTGGGGGTGGTCGACCCGGCCGTGGATAAATTCACCAACGAGGCCATTTTTTCAACGCTTACCAACGTTGATTTTGATCCGGATCGATTTGTTACCCTTATTAATGAGGCCGCCCAACTCAGAGAAGCCCTCAAGGATAAGGTGCGCGGCAGCGGCGGAAAAACCGATTTTTCCGAAGACGCAGCCAATTTTACACCGGCAACTTCAATGGATGCGATGGTGGCCCAGGGTGAGAAAGTCGCCATCAATGCGGACCCCGACATGAATGCGGATATTAATGGGTTAAAAGAGCTGTTGATATATGGAATTAAAGGCGCAGCCGCCTATGCCGATCATGCCCGTATTTTGGGCCAGGAGGACGATAAAGTTTACGCCTTTGTTCACGAAGCTATGGCTGCAACCCTTAACCCAGAGTTGACCGTGGATGATTACGTCGGATTGGTCTTAAAATGTGGCGAAATCAATCTGCGCACCATGGAACTTCTCGACGCAGGTAACACGGGAACCTACGGCCATCCGGTTCCTACCAAAGTACCTTTGGGGGTCAAGCAGGGCAAAGCTATTCTCGTATCAGGCCATGATCTGAAAGACCTTGGGCTGCTTCTAGAACAGACCGAGGGGAAAGGGATTAATATTTATACGCACGGTGAAATGCTTCCTTGCCACGGATACCCTGAGCTGAAAAAATATTCCCATTTTTACGGTCATTACGGCACGGCCTGGCAGAACCAGAAAAAGGAATTCGCCCAATTCCCCGGCGCCATTCTGATGACTACCAACTGCATCCAGAAACCGAAAGATTCGTATAATGACAATATTTTTACCGCCGGCCTGGTCGGTTGGCCGGGTGTTACCCATATTGCCGATCAGGACTTCACCCCGGTTATCGAAAAAGCACTGGAAATGCCTGGATTTATAGAAGATACGGCGGGAAAAGAAGTGATGGTCGGCTTCGGCCGTAACGCCGTCCTAGGCGTTGCCCCCCAGGTAATTGACGCCGTTAAGAACAAGGCTATTCGTCATTTTTTTCTGGTGGGCGGATGCGATGGCGCCAAACCCGGGCGGGATTATTACACAGAATTCGTGGAGAAGGTTCCCGAGGATTGTGTGGTACTTACCCTGGCCTGCGGCAAATTCCGATTTTTTGATAAAGAGCTGGGCGATATCGGCGGAATTCCACGGTTGCTTGATGTGGGCCAGTGTAACGATGCCTATTCGGCCATCAAGATCGCCTCAGCCCTGGCCGATGCCTTCGATTGCGGGGTCAACGATTTGCCATTATCCATGATCCTGTCCTGGTATGAGCAGAAAGCTTGTGCGATTCTACTGACCCTCCTTCATCTGGGGATCAAAGATATCCGGCTGGGACCGAGCCTGCCGGCTTTTATCACTCCCAACGTCCTTGACGTGCTGGTTAAGAATTTCAATATAATGCCTATCGGCACACCGGAGGATGATTTGAAGGCAATCCTGGGATAGGAGATCGACAACCGTCCAGCCAGTCAACCGGTGGCCCACCACTAAAAGCCACGGTTAGACTGGCAACTGGCCGACGGAAGGAGCAAAACAATGAAATGTCCGGGACAAGACACCCAGTATTGGGATGCAGAGGCGATTTTCGAGGCCAAATGTCCTGAATGCGGACACGTGGTCGAGTTTTTCAAGGACGATACGACCCGCAAGTGTAATGGCTGCGGTCACCGATTCGTCAACCCGAAAATGGACTTTGGCTGCGCCGCCTACTGCCAATATGCTGAGCAGTGTGTGGGAGATCTACCCCCGGAACTATTGGCCCAAAAGGAAGATCTGTTAAAAGACCGGGTGGCCATCGAAATGAAGCGAACCTTCAAGACCGATTTTAAACGAATCGGACATGCCACCCGTGTCGCCCGTTATGCCGAGCGAATCGGAAAATCTGAAGGTGCCAATATGGCAGTGGTGTTGTCAGCTGCATATCTACACGATATTGGCATCCATATCGCCGAACAAAAACATGGCAGCACCTCCGGAAAGTTTCAGGAGCTGGAGGGACCACCCATCGCTCGATCCATTCTAGTAAAACTAAACGCCCCATCAGATATGATCGATGAGGTGTGTGATATTGTCGGTCATCATCACCATCCCCGGGATGAAGAAACCTTGAATTTCAAGGTCCTTTATGATGCCGACTTGATCGAAAACCTGGATGGACAACGTCAGAAAAAGTCTCTGGATGTGGATCGTTTACCTCGGATCATTGAAAAATCATTTTTAACTGAATCAGGTAAGGTTGAAGCAGGCAAGGTACTATTTGCCACGAATACAAAATAGCCGGAGGAATGGAGCGTGAAGGTAACTCGAAAGATTATCCAAATCGACGATGAATTGTGTGACGGTTGCGGAAACTGCGTGCCCGGCTGTGCCGAAGGCGCATTGCAAATTGTCGATGGCAAGGCCCGCGTCGTAGCCGATAAGTTTTGTGACGGATTGGGGGCTTGTATCGGTGATTGCCCCACCGGCGCCTTGAAAATTATCGAAAGAGAGGCGGACGATTTCGATGAAAGGGCCGTAGATGCCCATTTGGCGTCTCTTCCGAAACAGGCCCCTGAAACCAACCACAAGGCCCCGGCAGGGTGCCCGTCGGCCAATGTCGAAATGCTGACACCGCTATCGTCTTGTCAACAGGCCAACGAACCAGCCACTCTCCCCGGTGGCCAAGCTTCGGCGCTATCCCACTGGCCGGTCCAGATTCGCCTGGTACCGCCGGAGGCGCCTTTTCTTAAAGGGGCCAGCTTGTTGATCGTGGCCGATTGTGTGCCCATAGCCTTTCCCTCGCTTCATCGAGATTTTTTACAGGGAAAAGCCGTGATGATGGGATGTCCTAAGTTTGATGAAGTGGACATGTACATCGACAAGTTTGCCCAGATTTTTGCCGTGGCGGGCATCAAAGATATCACCACCGTTGTAATGGAAGTTCCCTGCTGTTCAGGACTTCCCATAATTGTTCAAAAGGGATTGGAGAAAGCCGGTAAAAACTTCCCCATGGAGGAAGTGGTGATCAGTACCCGGGGAAAGATTCTGGAAAGACGGAAAGTCGCTTAAACCGAATAAACGGGCTAACGGTACCTTTTAACAAGGTGTTCAAAATCTTTCTCGGATAAAATTTCAGCAAACCGGGCACCACCCAGACTTTTCTTTTTATAAAAAGTGATACAGTCCCTGACGATATCGAGAACCTGCGTTTCGGTAAAAATGCCGGGTAGTTCCCGGGCCAGCCGGGGATGCCGGCCCAATTTACCACCAAGCTGAATCCGATATCCGCTTTGACCTGCTACCAGTGTGCCAGTGGGACACACCGCCATACAACGGCCGCAGGATAAACAGCGTGGATAATCGATCAGAGGGGCCTCACCACGTTCCGGTAGTTGAACAGCGTCTTCCTTACACTCGTCCACACACACTTTACAATTCGAACAGGTCACATCGGTCACATCCGGAATCGCTGCACCGATAATACCGATATCCTTGATTTGGGGCTGAGAACAGGCATTGGGGCAATCGGCCAGGGAAACCCGGAACTCATGATGAAACTTCAAATCACCTGCCACCGTTTGCTTTAAAAAACCGAGGATATCGGCATCCGTGAAAAGTGCCTCGATTTGTTCAGCCAAATTGTCGGAAATGATGGCCCGATTGGGACATCCCGATGAACCGAAACACCGATCTACCTGGTAGCCTTCGATCTCATGTTCCTGGTTTCGCAGATATCGTTTCTGAGTCGCTTTCACTTCCGCCAGGGTTATGAAATTTTTCCCTCTGGTAACGGCTTCTTTTTCCACCCGCGCCCGAACCCGTTTTCGAACAAATAGCGGCACCTTCTTGATAGCGGTTTCCGCTTCACCTGACCACTGCATCGTTATTAACCTCCCTATTCCAGAATGGAAAAATAACGCTGTTCGCATATAAATCAAGGGGACCGCTAATTTTTGTGACTGTGGGCCAGACGTCTTGATCATGCTTGACAACCGATCCCTCCATTCTTATGATCCTGACAATTTTAGGTACCGGCCCTTCGCTCTTCTCATACCATCAAAAACCATTAGGAGCGATACAACCATGAAACATTCAGCTCTTATTTTTCTTTCAGTGTCCCTTTTCGTGACGTTTTTTTTTGGGTTCTCCCCTGCCCTTGGCGATGATCAAGGCAATAATTTACCTCCCTTGAGTATTGATCAGGCCATTGACAATGCCCTTAAAAACAATCCCATGATTACCATTGCCGTGGCCCAGGTGGCTGCTGCCAAAAACCGCATCGGCCAGGCCCGTTCTGGGCTCCTTCCCCAAGTCGATTTAAACGGTTCCTTTTACCGAACCACCAATCCCATGTGGGCCTTCGGTACCAAGCTGAACCAGGGTGCAATTGAGCCGAGTGACTTCGCTCCGGATCAGCTCAATAATCCCGACCCCATCAACAATTTCGGGACCGATCTTTCCTTGGGCTGGACCGTATATAACGGTGGGCAAATCCGAATTGAGCGAGAGCAGGCCCTACTGGAAGAAGAAATCGCCGCTCTCGGCCTGGTTCGCACCAACCAGCAGGTGATTTCCCAAACGGCCACTGCTTATGCCGGTTTATTGATGGCTGGAGAGAATCTGAATGTAGTTGAGCAAGCCTTGGCAACTGCCCGGACCAACCTCAAAATGGTTCAATCCCGTTTTAATGCCGGCTTTTCTATAAAAAGCGATCTGTTAAGGGCCAAAGTACGCATCGCTAAATTAGAACAACAACGAGCCCTGGCCCAAAGCCATGTGGAAACGGCCTGGGCAAATTTAAGTGCCATGATGGGAACCATGTCCGATGATCGCTACCGCCTGATAAGTTCTTTGAAGGCTGAAAAAGAACTGGATGATGCCCTTTCTGCCTGGATTTACGCTGCTATGCATAACCGCCCGGATTTGAAGCAGGTTCAATATCAACATCAAATTGCTGAAAAAGCAGTTAAAAAAGCACGCGGGGCCCACCTTCCTTCGGTGAATCTCATCGGCAAATATGAGATCAATAGCGAGGATTTTGACGATAGCGCGGACAATTACATGTTGGGGGCCGGCGTACGCATCAATCTTTTTTCCGGTCTTCGTCACACTGCCAAAGAATTGGAAGCACGGTCGTTGTTGGTTGCAGCCAAGGCCCGGCAATACCAGGCGACCCTGGGAATCAAGGTGGAAACTGAAAGTGCCTTCCAACAAGCCAAAAGTGCTTACCAGAGTATCGACGTGTCCCGGGCGGCAATTACTCAAGCCGAAGAGACCTTACGTATTATTAGTAACCGGTATAACAACGGCTTGGTTACCATTGTGAGTCTCCTTGATGCGGAAGTAGCCCTCCAGCAAGCCCGTACGAACCATTTCAACCGTTTACATGACTACAAGGTGGCCATGATCCGACTGTTACTGTCCTCTGGTACAATTGATCAGCGAATTTCAGAATTATTGTAACGGATTTTATTGGATCGTCTCCTAATAAACGACAAGGTCAATTTAATTTGTGGAGCAAGGTATGCAACCAAAAGGTATCAGTATTCTCGGTTTAGTGATTATAATAACTTTGATCACTGCCTGCGGCGATAAGATCAAACCGGGCACCACCGAGAAAAAATCATCCGGCACGATTCGCGCCGCCGTCGGCATAGCCACCATTTCCGACCAGCCCTTTATCTATACGGCTGTCGGTACCGTAGAAGCCCGGACTAGCAGTACACTGTCTGGAAAGGTGATGGGCACAATCCGGGCTATTAATGTTAAGGAAGGTGACCGGGTTAAAAAGGGAGATGTGCTAGTGATCATAGACGACCGGCAGGTCACCGCCGACTTTGATCAGGCCGAAGCTGGCCTGGCCGAAGCTCAGCAAGCATTGCAGGCGGCAAAAGCTTCCCGCGATGTTGCCGAAGTTGATGAAAAGCTGGCTGAAGCCACCTTTAACCGCTATCAACGCCTCCTGGCCGAAGAATCGGCCAGCCAGCAGGAATTCGACGAGGTTAAAGCCCGGTACGATAAGGCTTTCAGTGGGTTGAATCAAGCACAAGCGATGGTAGCGGCAGCTACCCAACGGATCAACCAGGCCAAAGCTGGGGTGACCTCCGCCGGGATTGGTAAAAAAGACGTCCAGGTGCAGGCTCCCTACGATGGAAAGGTTACAGCCAAGATGGCCCATGTCGGTGATCTGGCGGCTCCTGGGACACCGTTGCTGACCCTTGAAGGCGGCCGGGGCTACCAGATCAAATTGATCCTACCAGAAGTTCATATCGAAACCATCACTCCCGGCCAACCCCTGGCCGCGACCATCCCATCACTGACTGATCTGACTTTAAATGGTACCGTCGAAACCATTTCACCCATCGCCGATCAGCGGACCCGGTCCTTTTATGTAAAAGTTAATTTACCGGGAAGTAAAAACATCCGTGCGGGCATGTTTGCCCGGGTGGCGATCCCCGTCGGCCAGGCCGGAATGATTGCGATTCCCCAAACGGCAGTGATTAAGCGGGGCCAGCTGACCGGATTTTATTTAATTGGCAAAGAGAACATCGCCCATTTCAGGCTGCTCAGAACCGGTCGAACCCTGGGAGAACAGGTTGAAGTGGTTTCCGGGTTAAAGGAAGGCGATCGATACGTGGTCGACCCGGGATCGGAAATGTCCGATGGTGTGACGGTCGAGGTTATCTCATGACTGATGACAAGGCCGGTCCGGCGGGCAAAATCGCCCATTTTTTTATTGATTCAAAGCTTACGCCTTTAATCATCATCGCTTCCATCCTGCTGGGGATTGCAGCTGTCATCGCCCTCCCCCGGGAAGAAGAGCCCCAGATCATTGTTCCGATGATCGATGTCTTTGTTCAAATGCCCGGTGCCAGTGCCAAAGAAGTGGAAGAACGCGTGACCCGGCCCATGGAAAAATTGTTATGGGAAATTCCCGGGGTTGAATACGTCTATTCGACTTCAAGCCCAGGCATGAGCATGGCCGTTATCCGGTTTTATGTGGGCGAGGATGAGGAGGAAGCCATCGTCCGGCTGCAATCGAAATTAACCGCCAGCTACGACCGAATCCCCTGGCAGGCCTCCGCGCCGCTTATCAAACCGAGCTATATCGATGATGTACCGATCCTGGCGCTGACCTTCTGGAGTGCCGACAATGATCATTATACGCTGCGCCGGGTGGCTTCCGAAGTCGAAAACCGAATCAAACGCGAAAAGAATACCTCCATCACAACACTTATCGGAGGTGAATCCCGCCAGGTTACCATCCAGCTCGATCCCGTTCGTCTATCGGCTTTCAGTCTCGATCCCCAAATGGTTGCTCGACAAATTACCGCGACCAATCAGGCCGCTGACGCCGGCACCTATCCATCCCTGGAAGGTGAAATCCGAATTCATACCGGCAATTTTTTAAAAAACGCCCTGGATGTTCGCCAGGTCGTGGTAGGCGTTCATGAAGGGCGCCCGATTTACTTGCGGGATATCGCCACCGTTCAAGACGGCTCTTCTGAACCGACCCAATATGTCTTTTTCGGCACCGGCCCGGCCGCAGAAGAAAAAGGGATTGCGCACGAATTGTCTCCTATAAGCATATTCCCCGCTGTGACACTCACTGTGGCTAAACGTAAAGGAACCAATGCCATCTCCGTGGCCGAAAAGATATTAAAGCGTATCGAGGATCTCAAGGGGATCATCATTCCTACTAATATCCACATGACCGTCACCCGACATTATGGTGAAACGGCAAAGGAAAAATCGGACGAGCTCCTTTTTCATATGGCGATCGCCGTGATCTCGGTCTCGATATTGATTATGTTTACGCTGGGCTTTAGAGAATCGGGGGTTGTGGCATTGGCCATCCCGGTCACCCTGGCACTGACTCTGGCCGTTTTCTACCTGTATGGATACACGCTTAACCGGATTACCCTTTTTGCATTGATATTCTCCATCGGGATTCTGGTGGACGATGCCATTGTGGTCGTGGAAAATATCGTCCGACACATGCGGTTGCCGG
>Ga0316198_10000418_pt1 | contig 22153 bp, 17 predicted proteins | sample OudBieAanoxic_MG_FD_204935 | JGI IMG/M metagenome (GOLD analysis project Ga0316198, IMG submission 204935) | Coastal sediment microbial communities from Oude Bieten Haven, Netherlands - site A anoxic | ecosystem: Environmental > Aquatic > Marine > Coastal > Sediment | place: Netherlands...
GTTCCTGAGTTTTCCAGCCGCTATCTAGACTTCACCGGGAAGCGGGGCATACTCTGGTACGCCCATACACGGAAAATATCAACCAGCGGCGTTATGGGAGACCCGACCAAGGCCAGTGCAGAAAAGGGTGAGCGCATATGGGAAACCATGGTGGCCCATCTGGTGGCCCTGGTAGAAGATCTCAAGAACATGACCCTGGACGATATTTATCACCGGCGGTATTGAAATGAAAATCCGACAGTTCGAGGCCTGGTCGGTGGAGATGCGCCTGTCCGAGCCATATACCATCGCCTACGAAACCATCGACAGGGTGACCAATATTTTTCTGCGGATCGTAACAGACCAAGGACTGGTCGGTCATGGCTGTGCGGCTCCGGATTTTAAAGTCACCGGGGAAACGCCCACGTCGGTCATGACCGCATTCGATGCCATTATTGCGCCAGTGCTGACCGGGGTCGATCCGCTGCGCTATGCAATGATCCTCGAACGACTGCGCACCGGTCTCGGCCAGCAGCCGGCCGCCTTGGCCATGGTGGATATGGCACTTTACGACCTACTTGGCCAGATTACTGGTATCCCGCTTTATCGCCTTCTCGGCGGTTACCGTACCCGGATAAAGACCAGCATTACCATTGGGATTTTGTCCATCGAACAAACGGTTGAAAAGGCCCGCGAGCACGTCGCAGCGGGTTTCAGATCACTGAAGATCAAGGGAGGCACTGACGTTGCCGTCGATATCGAAAAAATATTGAAAATCCGCGAAGTCGTCGGCAGGGCCGTCGAACTGCGCTTCGACGCCAATCAAGGGTTTAACGAAACAGACACCCTAACGTTCGTGGCGGAAACCCGCAAGGCCAAGCTGGCGCTATTGGAACAGCCGACGCCGAAGGCGGGTCATGCCATCCTTGGACGAATCACCGATAAGGTGCCGATACCCGTAATGGCCGACGAAAGTCTGATGAATGTTGGGGATGCTTTTCGCCTGGCCAAGAACGATGTGGTCGACATGGCCAATATCAAGCTGATGAAGGTCGGTGGGATTTATGAAGCCATGAAAATCAATGCCGTTGCCAGCGCCGCGAATCTGGAAGTGATGGTGGGTTGCATGGACGAGTCCGCGCTCGCCATTGCCGCCGGACTGCACTTCGCTCTTGCGCGGCCCAACGTGGTTTATGCCGACCTTGACGGCCACCTGGATTTGATAGCCGATCCGGCGGCCGGATCTGTGGTTCTGCGAAACGGTATTCTGTACCCAAATAAAAATCCGGGCCTGGGCGCCCGGGTCCATCGACCATGACCATACAATGTTATAGTGGTTTTCAAAATAACGTTCCGCTAGTCGAAGGTTATTTTTTACGACAACTTATACCACCCTTCCATATTTCGGAATATATCTTTGAAAAGCGGTAGAAAACACAATGAAAAAATTGCTTAAAGAGATCGGCTTCAACCTGATCCTGATCAGCATCGGCAGTGTCATCTGCGCAGCAGCGATTAACGGTATCTTGATTCCCAACGAATTTATCAGCGGCGGGATCACCGGTCTGGCCCTGATAGTCTCTTACTTGTTTCCGGCTCTGCCGGTTGGGTGCTCTATTTTCTGATGAATATACCGTTGTTTGCCTTGGGATGGCTGGCGATCGGCCGGCCGGCGATTCTTCTGGTACAGTCTGGCGGGAATGGTCGCATTATCTCTGGCCTTGATGCTGCCGATTCCAAAATTTCACATTCAAGACAACATCCTCGCCGCTCTATTCGCCGGGATTCTAACCGGCATCGGATCGGGCCTGATACTTCGCTCGAAAGGATCGGCCGGTGGCCTGGATATTCTGTCAGTTATGATTTTGAAACGTTATTCAATCCGCCTTGGTTCCACCATCCTGGCCTTCAACATCTGCCTACTTTTTTTTGCTGCCTCCCGGTTTTCCCTGGAAATAGCCTTGTACGCCCTGGTTTTCATGTACGTCACTTCTCAGATCCTCAACCTGGTGGTCACTGGATTGAACCAACGCAAGGCCGTTATGATCATTTCAACTCATTGGGCCGAAATCAACCGACAGATCATTTCAAAGCTGCTGAGAGGTGTGACGGTCGTCACCGGCAAGGGCGGTTATTCAGGCAAGGAGACCCAGATAATTTATACGGTAATTACCTTGCAAGAACTCGCTCGACTCAAGGGAATCATCCGGGAAATCGACCCCAGCGCATTTGTCGTCATAACCGAAACCCTGGAGGTTATGGGCTACCGGATCGGCAACCAGCCTCACTGGTAAATGCTGGCCCGGGCATATCAACCGGTTACCGACTGAATCTGCTTGATCGAAACCGGGTTTCGTGGTGTATTGGTGCCTGTCTACAATGCTCACAGCAAACAACTCTGCAAATATTCAAGGTGGTCATGCCAATGAAAATTTTCAGAAAATTGTACGTGGTCATTCTTCTTATTACAGTCCTCCTGCCCACTATTGCCGTTGGCCAGGCAGCTAAAGAGCAACCATTGGCACTAGAACCAAAAAAATTGGCCCTGGGCGCCACGGCGACCTGCGAAAACGTTCTAAGCGGAATTCCGGAAAACAAGGCCGTGGCGTTTTCGCTCGCCCTTAAACGGGTCTACTGTTACACCAACTTCACCAGTGTGCCGGAGAAGACGTTTACCTTTCACAACTGGTACTTCAGAGATAATCTCAAGGCCAGCATAAAACTGGTGCTACGACCATCGCGCTGGTCCACTTATAGCGCCATGGAGCTCCGCAGTTCCGACAAGGGGCCTTGGCGGGTCGAGGTGACCGACGAGGAAGGCAACATACTGAGTACGCAACGTTTCAGCATCATCGATTAGGTTACGTGAATTCAATGAACGATTTTCTCGCCAACATCCGCTGGCAGGACGTGATCGATATTGCTCTGAACAGCTATGTGTTGTTCCGGTTCTACATCCTGTTCAGAGGAACCAATGTCTTGCGGGTGCTCTTCGGTCTAGCCGTCATATGGTTTGCCCAGCGGTTGGCAACATCTATGGGCCTGATTGTCTCCAGCTGGATCTCCCAAGGCATCACCGCCGCAGCGGCCCTGATCGTCGTGGTCGTTTTCAGAAACGAAATCCGTGCCGTACTGCAGACTAAAAACATTCGCGGTATTCTGTGGGAACTGCCGAAAAAACAGACGACCACGCCGATTGAAAAGATTGCCGAAAGCGCGTTCGATATGGCCCGCCGCCATATTGGTGCGCTGCTCATTATCCCCGGAAAAGATGACCTGGGGGATATTGTGCAGCACGGCATGCAATGGCAGGGGGTGGTTTCCAAGGAAATGCTTGTCAGCATATTCTGGCCGGACAACCCGGTTCATGACGGAGCCGCCATCGTCCGGGGCAGCCGTATAGAAGAGGTGGGATGCATTCTGCCGTTATCCACGCGCGATGACCTGCCGTCAAATTACGGTACGCGCCACCGGGCCGCCCTGGGACTGGCAGAAATCTCCGACGCCCTGATCATTCTCGTATCCGAGGAACAGGGTACCGTAGCCATCACCCAAAACGGCCGTCTCAAAAACATCCAGAATCCGGCCACCCTGGAGAAGCGGTTGCGGGATCACACCAGTCTGCGGCTGGGGAGTCGTTCGAACCTATTGGATGAAAGGATTGAAATCGTCCTGGCGTCTGTTCTGTCAATTGCCTTCACTCTGGGGATATGGTTCAGCATCACAAGAGGCCTCGATACGCTCGCAACCTATGACGTACCGGTGGAATACAGAAACCGTGATTCCGCTCAGGAAATCGTCGAAACATCGGACAATACCGTCAAGCTGCAGCTCAGCGGTTCGCGTTCCCTGCTCAGATCCATCAGTCCCGACCAGTTGCGCGTTCGACTGAACCTGAACAAAGCGGCCGTTGGCCCGAATTCATTCAGCATCACCAGGGACGACATCACTCTGCCGCCGGGAGTGATCCTGAAGGACGTCCAACCGCCCTTCATTGAGGTTACGCTCGATATAACGACAGAAAGAGTGCTCCCCGTGCAGGTGGACTGGGTGGGCAAACTGTCCGACAGGTTGATTTTGACCCAGGCCCGTCCGGATCCGGCCACCGTCAAGGTTATCGGAGCCAGCCAATACCTCGACAGCCTGACAACGATATATACCGAAAAGGTCTCGGTGGAAGGGATAAAACGCTCCGGCTCTGTTGAGGTGGGGCTTGCGATCAACCCTGCAAAACTCAGGCTGGCATCCGGGGAGAAACGCAGTGTGACCGTACTCTACACGGCCAAAGAAAGAACCCCGCCGGAATAGTCCCTCACTGAAATCACGGATTACCGATGAAACGCAGAAATCATTATACCCGTATTCACCGAACCACTGTGGTACTGCTGCTTGCATGGTTCGGAGCGACAGCGGCTTGCAGCGATAAACCCCGGAGCCGTCTGGAACAGATATGGAATGCCGGTAAAATCGTTATGATCACCGATACCAATGCCCACGATTACTATCAGTATCGGAGACGACCGGCGGGTTTCGAGTATGAATTGGCTGAAGCATTTGCCGACTATCTGGGCGTCGGCCTGCAAGTGGTCACACCGGGATGGGATAAAATGTTTGGCACCCTGAACAGCGGCAAGGGCGATTTCGTCGCCGCCGGCCTTCCCCAGCTGCCTTATTGGCGCGAATTTGTCGATTTTTCAGACACCTACCTGGAGACTGCCAAACATGTAATTGTTCATATGGACAACCACACTATCCGGGCAATGAATGACCTTAATGGCAAAAAAGTACACGTAGGATGGGGCACATCCATTCACCGACGGCTTTTGGCGTTGAATGATGAGGGATACGATATTCGAATCGTGCCGCATAAAAAGGTGACGATTGAAGAATTAATTCGCCGGGTAGCTGAAAAAGATATCGATATCACCATTGCCGATTCTCATGTGGCATATCTGAACCGACGGTATTACCCGGTTATTCGGAAGTCCATTGCCGTATCGGGTCTCCAGCATTTAGGATGGGCTGTTCGCAAGGGAGACGCGGAACTGGTCGAAATTATCAATGTGTTTTTTGACCGAATCATCAGGGAGGGTAAATTCGCCCAGATCCGAGACAGATATAATGCCAGTAGGGATCGATTTGACTACTTCGATCTCAAAAAGTTTCATGAACGCGTCGACTCCCGGCTACCGCCCTACGAGTCTGTCATCATGCGAGAATCCCGCGACCATGATTTCGACTGGCGTCTTATAGCGGCCCTCATTTACCAGGAATCCCATTTCGACCCGGAAGCCATCAGCTACACTGGCGTGCGTGGCCTCATGCAACTGACTTTGGAGACGGCCGGCGATTTGGACGTCGAAGATCGGCGAGATCCGGTTGAAAGCATTGCGGGCGGCATCAAATACCTCAAATGGCTTTATGATCTGTTTGGAGACATTCCCGCTAGTGACCGCATGCTCTTCACACTGGCCAGCTACAACATCGGCTACGGGCATGTGCGGGACGCCCAGGAAATTGCCCGTAAAAAAGGCTTTGAGCCCAACAGCTGGATCGCTCTCAGGCGAACACTTCCGCTTCTAAGTCGATCCGCTTACTATCGACAGACAACTCATGGCTATGCAAGGGGGAACGAACCGGTCCGCTACGTCGATCGAATAATGACCTATTATGACATCCTGCGGTGGAAGGCGCTCGCGCGGGGATAAACCCCTCACCAACCATGCAAAGTTCTCCTTTATAGGCGGTTGACCGATTCAAACCGGTTTATAACGCTTTTCAAAAACACATTCCGAAATACGGAAGGGTGGTATCAGTGATTGCAATAAAAAACGTTCGCATAACGGAACGTTTTTTTGACAACCACTATACTGGTGGCTGATGACCCATACTGCAAAAACAGCCCTACTGTTGTTGATCCTGCTGATTTTACCGGTCCAAATGTTGTTTGGAACCGACATCCCTGACAAATTTGAATTGATCGGGGTTGATTTCAACGGGGTTGATTCCGTATCGCAAAAGGAGCTGGCCAAAACTCTGGCCGCTCAACCGCCACCGATTTGGAAATTCTGGCAGCCCTCACCGATTCTGGAAAAAGAAGATATTGAAGACGACCTTAGCCGCATTCGCCAATTTTACCGCAATGAAGGCTACTTCCGTACCGAGGCCACGGTATCGGTCACGTTCGTCGGCCAGTCGACCGCCCGAACTCCCGTAAAAGAGAAACCACCCGACCAAAACGCTGCTGATCGTAAAGGGGAAGATCAAACACCAACGCCTGTTCTTCCCCGCGTAAAGCTAATATTCTCAGTAATAGAAGGGCCACCGGTATTGGTCGAATCGATCGAAATCGACGTCAGCCAGCCTTCAGATGAAACTCTGACGGCAACCCTTCAATCCGAATTGCCGCTGAAACCGGGCCAGGTGTTCCGAACGGCCGACTATGAAGAAGCCAAAAGGTTCATTGCCCGTGGACTTGGCAACCGGGGATATCCTTTTGCCGAGGTTTCCGGCCAAGCAGTGATCGATCCGGCGGTCCATCAGGCCAAACTAAACTTTCGCGTCAACACAGGTCCCCTGTCCGTTTTCGGACCGATCACGATCGAACAGGAGGGAACCGAGGTCTCTGAAAAGGTCATCCGTCGAGCGCTGGTATTCAGCGAGGGGCAGAAATACAACGCCGCCAAGGTCGAAACCAGCCGTCGCAATCTCATCCGGCTCGATGTTTTCAGGACCGCCCTCATTCAACTCGAAAGACCGTCGACCACGGGCGACGGTCCGGTTCCGATGAGCATTCAACTTAGAGCCAAAGAACGCCGGAGTGTCCGTTTCGGCGCCGGCTACGGCACCGAGGACAAGCTGCGGTTCCAAGCCGCGTTGACCTACCGGAACATAGCCGGTCAAGGCGGTCGGTTGAGCTTGAGCGGACGGATTTCCGACATTCTTAGAAACGTTCAGCTGACTTATGTTCAACCCTATTTTTTAGACGCTAAAAACACGCTCACCACCAGGGCCGGAAACGAACTGGAAGAACCGCCGGCCTATAAAAATAACAAAATTTTCGCCGAAGTGGCCTTGAGTCGTAAACTCACGCGCAACTGGTATGTGCAAGGGAGTTACGGTCTGTCGTTCAACAAAGAGGACAGTGTCGCGGCGTCTGCACCGGTGGACAGCGGGGAACTGCCGTTTCTGGATCAAACCACGCGCATATCCGCTGTCGGTCTTGAGATCGCCCGGGACTCCCGTGATGACTTGTTGAACCCGACAACCGGGTCTTATCTCGGTGCGAAAATCGAGCTGGCCCCAGAACTTCTCGGCTCGGAACTCGCCTTTTACCAGCCGGCAGTTGAAACTAAGGTGTACCGGCAAGTATTTAAGCATATCGTTTTGGCCGGACGGGTTAAATTTGAAACGATCCAGGGGATGCAGGGCACCACTTATATTCCGGCCTTCAAGCGTCTTTATTTGGGCGGCAGCGATACGGTGCGCGGATACGACTTCCAGAAACTTCCACCCCTGGACAGGAACGGCGATCCACTCGGCGGACAAACCGGTTTCAATGCCAGCGTCGAAGCAAGATTTCCCTTATACAAAGAATTATCCGGTGTCACCTTCCTGGACGCCGGATTGCTTAGTGGGAAACCGTTTCAGCTCGATTTCGCAGACACACGTTACACCTGTGGCGTCGGATTACGATACAACACGGTTATTGGGCCGATCCGGGTGGATTTCGGCTATAAGCTCAATCCTCAAACCGGGAAAGATATTGGAGACATCGGTCAGCCGGATAAGATCGTCGATGGCCGCTGGCGCCTGTATCTGAACATCGGACAGGCGTTTTAACAGATGTCACAAAACGTCATAAGCGCTGGCAAGACAAGGAAAATCCGTTGGCAACCACGACCGATATTTCTAAAAGCTATCTCAAAATTAGGATTTTGGCACAAGCTCAAGACGGATCCGAGATTCCTCGCTGTGCGGGACTTCCCGCCTGATCGATCCTTCTCTGTGGGTCGCAGCCCGCAAGCATACTGAAGTATGTAAAGGACTTGAAACGAGGAGCCAACGCAGAGATCGGGCTAAAAAACTTTTTGGGGGTAACTTCTAACAACCGCAGATAGTCATCAAGCATGGATAACGGAAACAAAACCGAAACCGCTCGCCCGAGCCGAAGAGATCGTTCCGGGAGGTCTCGATTCAAGAAAATGATGGGTCGCATCGTTCTTTTCGGATCGGCAGCGATCATTCTTTTGATTCTGGCCGGTTATGCGATTCTCCGGGTTCCGTATATACAACATCGCATTAAAACTCTGGCCATTGAAACGCTGGAACGAGAATGGGGTATTACGCTCGAATTGGGAGAGATTTCAGGCAATATTTTAAGCAAACTGACCATCGAAAAGGTTCGACTGGGTGACCCGACAGGCACTATTTTGTCTGCAGACCGTATATTGGTAGGCTATCAGCTGCCGATGCTGCTGAGAAGAATGGTGGTCATCACCCGATTGCGTATCGAAGGGCTCGGGCTCAACCTAACCCGGAACTCGACCGGGAACTGGAATATTGCCGAGCTATTCCGCTCTGAAAAACCTGCCGCCGAAGAACCACAGACCGGCACGCCTTTTAAGATCTTGTTCAAAGGCCTTTCGGTAGCTGACGGCACGGTGAAGATTGACGATTCAGGCATGCAGCGCCAATTTAACGACATTGCGCTCGAGATCGCGCTCGAAGCCGCCCAAGTGCTGAAAGCCGATGTCAAGCACCTCGCTTTTCGCCTGGATCACCCCCGATTAACGCTCACAAGCCTCAAAGGCCACATAAATTACGATGAAGCTGATGAACACCTGACGATCGAAGGTGTCAACATCGAGACGGAACTTTCCCGGTTGTCCGTGGATGCACAGCTACAACAAAATGGGCCGGAACCTGAAATCACTCTGGATGTCAATGCGAAAGCGTTCTCCCTGGCGGAACTGGGGCACCTGCTTTCAGTTTCGACTCTGAACAGTGGCAGCCTGGCCGGTAATATTCACCTGCAGGGCACCCCGAGCCAGCTGCAGCACCGGCTGAAACTCGGACTGGAAGGGCAGTCACTGACAGCCGAGGGAATTCTGACAGGTATGGGCGGTCCAGGAATGGGAGTGGAGACAAAGGGTGCAATACGCAACCTGAACCCGGCCGCCTGGCCCCTGGACAGCATGGCCGCTTGGGATGGCGATATCAACGCTGATTTCTCTCTCGTTGGAAAGAATCTGGACATGCCCGAGAGGCAGGGCCAGCTTAATGTGCAGTTGATGGCATCCGGGCTGGCTGGATATCGGGTCGAAAAGGGGGTTTTTGATCTGACCGCCGATAACGGGACCCTTGCCATCTCGGAGGTTCATCTGACAGGACCGGGCGGCAGCGTCCGGTTAGAGGGACGGCTGGAGGGGATCAGCGAGACAGCCGCCGGCCTGAAGGCCGTGATCGACGGAGAAATACGGAATATAGATACCGACACCCTATTTCCAGACCTGAAAATGGGGGGTATGATAAATATCGACCTGCATGCAGACGCTGCTGGACGGCTCAGTGCTTCCGGCCGATTCGATCCTGCCGGCTGGACTGGCAACGCGGATCTGCGCCTGCTCCCTTCTGCTCTGCTGGCTAAAGAGGTCCATGGGGGAAACCTACAGGCCGGGTGGAACGGTAAGACCTTGCAGTTAAAGGCCCTCAACCTTCAATCCGCGGTGGGCCACGCAGCGCTCCAGGGTCGGGCAACTTTCCAACCGTTGATCTACAAAGTCGGCGGCAAGATCGCGGTTGAAAAATTGAAAGAAACCGTCCTGCTGTTGGGGGACCTGGTGCCCCGAATACCGGAAGATAAGTTACCAGACGGACGCCTGGATATAAACGGCACTTGGGACGGAAAATTGCTCCAAGTGGAGGTCTTTGACCTGCAGACCGACGCCGGTCATGCGGTTCTGAAAGGCCACGTATCACCGGAGCCTCTCGACTACCAGATCGACGGCGAGGTCGCGGTAGCGGAACTGAAAAAAATCGTTCCATTGCTGTCGGATCTTGCGCCCCAACTACCGGTGAAACAGCTCCCAAATGGGCGTTTTCAAATCAAGGGCGCCGCACGAGGAAACAATGATAGGGCTGATATCCGCGCCACGCTGAATGTCGAGGATTTGACCCATGACGATGTGACTGTCGCGTCAGCCCGACTGGATGGCGACTGGCATATTTCAGGAACCGATGTTACCGGCCGGACCGAGGGTTACGTGACCGATATCGTCTACGAAGAGACGCTGTTTCCCAGACTCGACATCAACGTTCAGGTTAGTCCAGCGGATGTGACGGCCGATCTTAAACTGGCCAAGGATACGGGCGAACAGCTTCAATTGGCCGGACAAGTAGCACAATGGCAGCAAGAAAACCGACGCATTCGGATCGACACGTTAAAAGTAACCGGCATCACTGACCCGCTCAGTCGTTTGATAACGGAAATCAGCAACCCTGAACCGATAAAGATAGAGACCCACCCTGACAGCATCGACATCGACGTTTTCAAACTGGTTGCCGGACCGATGTTATTTCGCGCTGACGGTAGACTATCACGCGAGGGCTCCCAAGGACTGCAACTGTCTCTCACAGGACTTGACCTGAATCAATTGGCTGCTCTCTGGCAGGAAGAACCGGCGTTGCAGGGCATGCTGACAGCCGAAGTTGCATTGGGCGGAACAGGTGAATCGCCGACAATAGACGCACAGGTGACGGTCAAGGATGCCAGCGGTTACGAGGTTTCCCTTTCGGATCTGGACCTTCGGCTGACCTATCGAGACAGAACCGCATCTCTGACGGCCGGGGGTTTTCTTAAGGGGCGCAAAATTTTCAATATAGAAGGACAAAGCGGACTGACGCTGCGTTTGTTGCCCTTCGAGCTCACACCAGTTCCCGGTAGTTTACAAGCGGAATTAGTTGCCAATGATCTAAAGCTATCCGAATTACCTAATCCCCTACAACGCAAAGTGGCGATCGACGGGCTCGTTGCTCTCCAACTGTTGGCCACCGGGGACCTCCAGCAGCCGCAACTGACCGGTTTTCTGACCCTGCAAGAAGGCTCCCTGGCATTACCGCGGCACAATTTAACCTATGAATCCGTTCAGGCCAACCTGAGCCTGCTGCCGGGGAAGCTAACCATAGATAAAATAGAACTCCGTGGAGACCGTGAAGGGGCATTGAATTTAACGGGTGACATTTTGCTCACCGGTTTTGCCCCGACGGCACTCAATCTCCATTTGACAGGTAATCAGGCCCCTATTGCATGGAGGCGTGAGATAACGGCCCGAATCAATCCCGACATCTCGCTCACCGGAGAACTGTCCTCGCCGGTGCTCTCGGGCCGGCTTCGGATTCCGGAAGGCCGGATCAACCTGGATCGGATGATGGCCGGCGGACCTGCCGATATCCAAGTTTTGGGAGAACAATCGGGCAAAGATCAAACGATTGTCATCTCCGAACCCCAGGAAGATGACTTCCTTTCATCTCTAACCGCTGAATTGACAATAGAAGTACCGGGTAATGTCTGGTTGAGAGGCCAGGATCTCAATGCCGAAATTGCCGGAACGATAAAGTTGAATAAAAAACCCAATGGACCCTTTCTTTTGGTGGGCGCCCTGAACACCGTCAGAGGCAATTACTTGTTTCAGAACCGTCGTTTCGAAATTGTCCGCGGAAGGGTGGACTTCCAGGGTCTGGAGGAACCGGATCCCGAACTCGACATTCGGGCCGAAGCCAAGATCCGTGACGCAACGATCATTGTCCGTATCACCGGAAGCGCCCGTATGATCGAGCTGGCCCTTGAAAGCGAACCGATGATGGACCAGGCCGACATCGTCTCCTACTTGGTCTTCGGACGGCCAAACAACGAACTGCGGTCAGAGCAGGCGACCGATGCCCAGGTAGCGGCCCTCAATCTGGCCGGTCGGGCAGCCGCCAGGGAGCTCAAGAGTATTCTGGGAGATACCCTGGCGGTGGATGAAATCAGGATCGATCCGGGCGAAGAAGACTGGCGTTCAGGCGCTCTAACCTTGGGGAAATATGTCACCCGTAACATTTTCATGACCTATCGTATGGGATTTAGCGCCTCGGATTTCGGTAGTGTGGGAATCGAATATGAACTCAACCGTAATTTCAGTATCGAAGCCGAGGTGGGTAATGAGCGCTCTAGCGGTGTTGACGTGATTTGGAAAACCGATTTCTAATTACAGGCTCTGAAACCTGAAAAATATGCTATATAGTTTTTATAAGAAATACGTTCCGTTATTCGAACGTTTTTTTCTACAACCACTGATGCCACCCTTCCATATTTCGAAATTTATAATTGAAAAGCGGTATAAGTGGCTGGATAATAGAAGTGGTTTCAAAACCTCAGATCACGCCCAAGTGCAAGGCGTGGGCCGACGAAAAAACGCAGCATACATGGGCGTATGTGAGTATTTTGAGGAGGACCACAACACCGCAATTGGGTGTCAGAAGGGGTTTTGAAACCACTTCTAACAACAGGCGCAAGTGGATAAACCGCAACCATGGAAAAGTAAAATGGCCAAGTCCACCAAGAATCCAACCGTTCTCATCGTCACCCCGGAAGTCACCTACTTGCCGTCAGGCATGGGTAATGCCGCCAATTACCTGACCGCCAAGGCCGGCGGCCTGGCCGATGTCTCGGCAGCCCTCGTTGCCGCCTTGCTGGACCAGGGCGCAGACGTCCATATCGCTCTGCCCGATTACCGTACACTGTTCAATGATCACTTTGCGCATCTGCTGAACAAGGAAATGCGGATGATAAGAAAAGTCCTTCCCCAGGATCGGTTTCATCTGGCCGAAGACCGCGCATTTTTTTACCAGCAGAACGTGTATTCAAATATCGAATGGGAGAATCTAAAGATTGCCCTGGCATTCCAACGCGAGGTCATCAACAAAATTATTCCCGAGGTGGCGCCGGATCTCATACACTGCAACGACTGGATGACCGGTCTAATCCCGGGTGCTGCGCTTCACATGGGCATCCCCAGCCTGTTTACCATTCATAACATTCACACCGTCAAGACCAACCTGGCGACCATAGAAGACCGTGGCATCGATGCCGCGGAATTCTGGGATCATCTTTTTTATGAACGCGTACCGGCCAACTATGAAGAAACCCGGGAACACAACCGGGTCGATTTCCTCTCCAGTGGCCTGTTTGCAGCACACTACGTCAATACGGTGAGCCCCACATTCCTAACTGAAATAGTGGCGGGCCGGCATACTTTCGTCAGCGAACCCATGCGGCAGGAATTTGCCGCTAAATTGTCTGCCGGTTGTGCAGAAGGAATTCTCAATTCTCCGGATCCGGCTTACAATCCCGCCACAGACAACGCGCTGAGCACATGTTACGATTCGGTGAGCCACAAAGACGGCAAACTGAAAAACAAGCTCCACCTCCAAAAAACCCTCGGGTTGACCGCCAACCCGAAAGCACCAATGTTTTTCTGGCCGCACCGCCTTGATAACTACCAGAAAGGATGTCAGCTCTTGGCCGATATCCTTTACGCCAGCGTCTCCCGCTACTGGGACAGGAATGTACAGTTCGTCTTCGTGGCGAATGGTGAATATCATGACCATTTCCGTAATATCGCTTCATTCCATGGTATTGAAAATCGCGTGGCCGTGAGACCGTTCGATGAAACCCTCTCACGGCTGAGCTATGGCGCCTCTGATTTCGTGCTGATGCCGTCACGGTTCGAACCGTGCGGCCTGCCGCAGATGATCGGTTCGATTTACGGTGCCCTGCCGGTGGCCCACGACACCGGTGGCATTCACGATACCGTCGAGCCTATTAATGTTCGAAAAAGTACCGGTAGCGGTTTCCTGTTCGAGATATTCGACGCGCAAGGATTGTCATGGGCCATCGACGAAGCCATGCGGTTTTTCAGCCTGCCGAATACCGTCAGAGATCGTCAGATCAGTCGGATAATGGCCCAAAGCGTCGAACGCTTCAATCACGCCGTTACGGCCAGTGCCTACATCACACTTTACGAAAAGATGCTGAAGCGGCCCCTGGTGGTACCGTACTGACTTCTGACTTCGGAATTGACCTGAAAACCACAGCAGATGTTGTTTCTGGCTTAATCCTTAAAAAGGTGCCAGTTACGGTTTGCTGGGGTCGGAGGCCTATTCATCCCCTTTACCAAACTTATCCCGCTGATTTCACGATGGGCGAAAATTATCGAAAGTTAAAGACACGATATGGAGGGAAACTGGAAACACCTCATAATGCTTTTGATGAATATTTGAATGGGGTTGGTGATATACAAAGACGCGTCCTATGTGATCGGAACCTTATGAAGCTTATCCTCCGGCAACTTAGCGAGCCGTATTGTTAACAACCCTTTGGAATAAGATGCATCGATGTTATCCCCATCGACCGGTTCCGGCAGATAGAGAATCCTTTCAAAATTGCCGTAGTGAATTTCCGCCAGTCGATAGGTTGCCGAAGACGAAGGGGGCATGGCGCGCCGCCGCCCGCTGATTTTAACGGCCTTGCGGGTGATCTCAACCTGCATATCCTCTTTCTCTGAACCTGAAATCTCGGCAATGATCACTATTTCTTGGGGCGTTTCGATCATGTCCATCGGGGGAACCCACAGGCAATCAGAACATCTGAATAACGGGTTTGACGTCCGAAAAACATCCGAAAGGTTTTTCCCAATTGAGGTCTCATTGGAATCCGGTTCATTACCAAATCGTATTTTGATCAGTTCCATATTACCGCTCCCCTTATGAGTTGGTTGCCCCTTGGCCGCCGTGACCAGAGTTGCACTATTAATTCTTAGCCGCAGCAGGCGTCAAAATCAAGTTGAAATATCGATCCGCTCTCCGGTGGCCGTTGACAAAGACGTCGAACCTAATTGAAAATAGACCATCGCCAACACGCTGCTGGTACTGGGTGTGGCATCCGTTATCCGCCCCATGGCCGTGACCAAGGGAACGGTGTGGCGAGAGATACCTTTCAGTCTGTTGGCGGCAATCGTGTTCGGCTTGATGGCCAATGACCGGCTCATAGACCAGCAAAGCGCGTCAGCCATCACCCGTGGCGATGGTCTGGTGCTTCTCTGTTTTTTCATCGTTTTTCTCTACTATGCGTTTACGGCCGCGAACGGTATCGAGTCGATCACCGAACAGGTTCCTTCAAAAACTTATGACACGCCGGCGGCATTGTTACGCCTGGTCGGAGGGTTAGTGGGTCTGTGCCTCGGCGGCAGATGGATTGAGGGTGACGCGGTATCCATCGCAACCCACTTCGGTTTGAGCGAAGCGGTGGTGGGTCTCAGTATCGTGGCCGTTGGAACGTCACTACCGGAAATGGCCACATCGGCCATGGCCGCCTACTGGGGCAAGGCCGATATCGCGGTCGGTAACATCGTCGGTTTCAACATCTTCTTTGTCCTTGGCGTCACGGCGACGATCAAACCGCTGCCGTTCAGTTTAAGCAACAACATCGATGTTCTTATGACGGTCTTCACCGGCCTGCTCCTGTTTGCCTTCATGTTCAGCTGGAAAAAAGCGCGGGTGGACCGTTGGGAAGGCGCCCTGGCCGTCGTGGTATATGCCGCTTGTATCGGTTATCGATTCGCGGCCCCGTAATATACACCCGTTGTCTCGGAAAAAGATCGAAAAGAATCGATTCTCTCCTCTATTGGCCTGTTGAGGAAAAGTCTTGACGTAATCAATTCACTACATCCGTAAATACTTTAAACAATCCGCGGGCCCATGAGTGATCAAATGAACAAAAGCAGCGGAGGAGCAATGGACAAAAAACCAAGTGGACGCCCGGCGCGTGAAGTGAAAAAAGGATCGCGTACGCTCAGGCGGTTTGTCAAGAGACCTGTCAAGAAACCGGGAACGTCCCCGGGCACTCTCGTTTCCATCGGCAATGGGAAGGCCGAAAAGAGTCGCATCACAATTACCGATTATGACCCCGATCGATATTTCGAGAAAGAAATCTCGACCATTGAAGAGGCCCTGCCGCTCAAGACCTTGCCCACGGTCACCTGGGTCAATATCGACGGGCTGCATGACCTCGAATTGATCGAAGCCGTCGGCCGGCATTTCGACATACACCCCTTGACCCTCGAAGATATCGTCAATACCGGCCATCGACCCAAAATCGAGGAATTCGACGATTACATCTTCATTGTTTTCAAAATGCTCTATTACGATACGAAATCAGAACATATCGAATCCGAACAGGTCAGCCTGGTTTTGGGAACAAATTTTCTGATCTCTTTTCAGGAAATTCCCGGGGACGTTCTGACGCCGGTGCGCGAACGGATCAAAAAAGGCAAGGGGCGTATCCGTAAGGCCGGCGTCGACTATCTGGCCTATGCCCTGATCGATGCGGTGGTCGACCACTATTTCATCATCCTCGAAGCGTTCGGAGAAAAAATTGAGACGCTGGAGCAGGCGCTGCTTACCGATCCCACGCCGGCCAGTCTGCAGCACGTGTATGCCCTGAAGCGGGATATCATTTTCATGAGGAAACAGGTGTGGCCAAATCGGGAACTGTTAAACCGGCTGATCAAGGAAGAATCTCCTCTTATCGACAGCGACGTGCGCGTTTTCTTTAACGATATTTACGACCACACGATCCATGTCATCGACACCATCGAGTCGTTTCGCGATGTCCTTTCCGGGCTGCTCGACATCTACCTGTCGACGATCAGCAACAAAATGAACGAAGTCATGAAGGTTCTCACCATCATCGCCACAATTTTCATTCCCCTCACCTTTATCGCCGGTATATACGGGATGAATTTCGAGTATATGCCGGAGCTCAAGTGGCACTATGCCTACCCTGTCCTCTGGGCGCTGCTTATTCTGGTCTTTATCGGGATGGTGGCATGGTTCAAACGGAAAAAATGGCTCTAGGATAACAAAAGGCATCGATACGAGAGGGGCATTGCGCTTTTTCTGGAGTTAACTTTCCTTTTTCATACGCTGTCGTTGTATCAATTTTATGACTTGCTGAAAAATTTCCGGGAAAAGTGCAGGTTATTCTTCCTCCTGGCCGGGTGGCTCCTCCGGTTCCTTTGCACCCACGGCCTCCGCCTCCCGGGCCGCCGTCTCCGTTTTGGCCTTCTCCTTTGCCAACCGGCGTTTTTTTATTTCCAGCTCGTTCTCAGCATTGCGGATATCAGCCATGAGCTCGACCAATGCTGATTCGTTCTCCTGCAATGCGACGGATGACTGGACATTGTTGAGTTTGTCGGTCAGAACTTGAGCTGTCGTAGCGGCTTTTTCTGCTTCCTTTAGGGCCTTTTTCGCTCTTTTTTCTGCGTCGGAAAGAGCGTCGAGGGCATTGGCACGCTCGGCGGCCTCGCCTTCTTCCGGCTCGGCATCCAACTCGATGGTTTCAGCCGCCAGCACCAGGGCCGTCAGCGGCAGGTGCCCGAAGAGGTCCTCCGGGGAAGAGCCGAATGCGCTGATCGTACTTAAATCTTGAATCCGCATGGGCAGAAAAACGAGGGACGCACCCCGGGAGGACTCGATCACCGTATACGAATCGAGCTTTTCGACGACCGTAGGTACGGCGTCGATGCGCACATCATCCAGTCTCTGCTGCAATGCCTCTTGAGTAAGCTCATCAGTTTTACTGCCGTCCTGCGCCACCAGCATCCGGATCGTCGCCCCTTCCCATTCCGCGTTGCGGGTGATCAGATAAGCCAGAAGAAGCATGAGATTGCCGGTGGCGTCATCCTGCCACCAGACATCGATTCGACGCTTTCCGGCTGGTATTTCAATTAATTCATCCCATTCCTCGTTTGTCGCATCCATTATGATCAGGTTGCACCCGAAGCGATACGCTTCTCTGAGACTGCGCCCGTAGACCGCTGCCATGTAATGTTGCGGGGAATCGGAGGTATCGTTGATCCAGTTGACCATCACTGTATTGGCATGCAGTGAGCCAATCCCAAAGGACTGCACCAGCACCTGAACGGCATCTTTGCGGTCGCCGGCCAATACAACCAGTGGAAAAGCCTCGAGGCCGCTTTTGCGAATGTCGTCCCTCAATTCATCTTCGGCGGTTTGCTTCTCCCTGCGCAGCCGGGCCGTCTGACCGGTGAGTATTCTCACCGCAGCAGTAAACCCGCTACGGCCCTGTATCCAGGCGGCAAAACGCAGCAGGGATTGCCGTTGGATGGGCTCATCGGCAAAAATCAGCATCTGGGGCCGCCAATACCGGGGGTGTTCCGGTTCTGCAGCCGCTTCGAGAAGGTGTACCCGAATTCTCTGCATGTGATACGATCGCCGGCTGTCGGCCCAGCGCGGAGACCTCGCTTTTTGCTTCAGGTAAAGATAAATGGCGCACAGGATGGCCAGAGCCGCAACGCCGGGTAGTGGATCGATGGCCAGCATGGCGCCCAGGCAGGCCAGGGCCCCTACCAGGCTGGCGCGGGCATCGAACCAGCGAAACCGCGGGCGAAAGGAGGGGCTTTCCGATCGGGCTTCGTAAAAGGTGGCGTAGTTGAGCAGGCCGTATGAAATGAGAAAGAACATCGAGACCAGGGGGGCGATAAGGTTCAGTTGCCCGATACCGACGGTACCGAAGGCAATCACAGTCGACAGGAGCACGCCGCGGCGGGGATTGTTCGCCGGACCAGAACCCTTGGCAAACGGGTTCAAAAACGGAAAGATACGGTCGGAGGCCAGAGACTGCAAAATTCGGGGGGCACCGAGATAAGAAGCCATGGCCGAGGAAAGAGTGGCGGCAACAACGCCGGCGGTAATCAGTCCGCGGAAGAGAGCCACACTGCCCATAGCGCCGTATTCCCGACTCAGGGTGGCCTGGGGCAAGGTGGCGGCCAGCAAAATTGCCGCGAGGAAGTAAACGACGATAGAAAGTCCTACGGCCGCAAATGTGCCCAGCGGTAAACTGCGCCCGGGGTCTTTTAAGTCACCGGACATGCTCACCCCTTGAGTGAAGCCGGTAACCGCGGGGAAGAAAATGGCAAAGATCACCCAGAAGCCCGGACCGTTTGTCGGCGCCGACCAGTTGGCGGCCAGAAGGGTTCCGTCCCAGCGCCCGATGCCGCCGATAAAAAAGGAAGCCAGGGCCGCCCCCAGAATTGCCATCACGACAAACTGAAAACGGGTGGCCCAATCCGCGCCCAACCAGGCGAAGATGAACAAAAAGGCCACCGCGGCGGCGGCAATGATCTGGGGCATGTATGTCAAACGGCTGCCGGTCAGTTCGGCAACGACTTCCCCGAAGCCGATGCAGTAAAACGCAATCGACACCGACTGGGCCAGGTAGAGCACGATACCGATCGAGCCGCCGAACTGCAACCCGAGGGTGCGGGATATCAGGTAGTAATCCCCGCCGCCCTTGACCCGCAGGTTGGTGGCGATGGCCGACAGGGAAAACGAGGTCAGCACCGATATGCCGTTGGCCACAGCCAGGATCAACAGCGCCCGCCCCAGCCCGGCGCTGCCCACCACGTAGCCGAGTCTTAAAAAGAGGATGATACCGAGGATGGTCAGGATGCTGGGGGTAAACACGCCGGCGAAAGTGCCGAGCGTGCCGGTCGGCTGTCTTTTACGGTTGGATTTCGTAAACTCGGATGTCGCCATCGGGGTTAACCGTCTTAAGGGTTGCGAACGGCTCTGGTTATAAAGCGGCCAATCCATTCTTAGTGATGCAGGGTAACCATAATCGGTCTGGAAAATCATCGCAACTCATTTTGACGGGCTATGGCGTGGGAGACGCGGCCGAGTCGTGTTTTCGGTAAAGTAAGGCCTATATATTGGGGCTCTCATATATTTAGAGGTTAAAAATCGGCCGGGCTCTTGACTGCGATGCCGGGGCGGTTGAGCACATGGGTGTAGATCATGGTGGTCGCAACGTCGGCATGACCCAGCAATTCCTGCACGGTGCGGATATCATAGCCGTTTTCCAGCAGGTGCGTGGCAAATGAATGCCGGAGGGTGTGCGGGCTGACCGGCTTGGGAAGACCGGCGCTTCGGGCGGCCCGTTTGACCGCTTTCTGGATGGTGCTGGCATGCAGATGGTGTCGGCGAACCATGCGGCTGCGAGGATCGACGGAAACACGTATGTTCGGCAATCGATCTCAGGCATTATTCAACGTCGCGACTGGTTCGTTTTTTAGCGGCTTGCCCTTGATAAACGTGGCAAAACCTTCACCCCAGCGGACATACCAGGTCGCGATAATCTCGGGAATACCTCCCGACAGAACGACGTTGCGGTAGGCGCTCCAAAATTTTTTGACTCTTTGAAGCATTTGCGCTTTAATATCAGAAGTTTTAAGGATTGTACCGAATTAAAAATTTTCATAACGGCGAGAGTTTGTCAAACACTTGATTCTTTTTTATTGGATATAGACGATTCTTCGATATTAATTAAAATAGATTCCGTCTAATATCTGTTATGCATTTAGATTAAGGAAAACAGAATGAACCGAAAGTTAATTTCAAGCGGCTCAGAGTTCGAATCGAAAATTGGTTATTCCCGGGCAGTAGTGGATGGAGACTACGTTTTTGTTTCTGGCACAACTGGATATGACTACGAATCCATGTCAATATCCGATAATCTGGTTGAACAAGCCGACCAGTGTTTTAAAAATATAGAAAAAGCGCTTGTTGAAGCAGGTTCCAGTCTCGATCAGGTAGTACGTGTTCACTATATATTCCCAGACAAATCAGATTTTGAACCATGCTGGCCGATATTCAAGAAATATTTAGCCAAAGCCCGCCCTGCTGCCACCGTTTTTGTTGCTGGTTTACTTGAAGATAAAATGAAGCTCGAAATAGAAGTTACAGCGACGGTCAGCAATGCATAACCATGCGCTCGAGTCTGATCGGGTGGGTCTGCGTCACTTAAGAGATTTCATATAGGAACATAGTCTCAGGCTTCAAATTAGGTCGTGCAAGTTCCAGCCGGCCGCTTAGCTCGGCCGTTAGTGGCTTTTTGTCTTTTCGGAATTTCGTCGAAAAGTGTGAACCACGAATTCTACCCCACTGCAAATCGCTGAAGATATACTGCGGAGTGTAGAGGCCGATGAAGATACAAGAAAGAAAATGTATTAAAGGCCAAACGGTTTAAGTCAGATGTTGCAGTTAAAAAGCTTAAGAAAGTTGATTTAAATTATTTAGAGGCGCCAACATGAAGCTTTCTTCAATAAGATTTATATTCCTTCACATCACCTCGGCAGGATGGAGTGTTCGACAAAAGACAATATTATGGATAAAGTAACCGTTGAACCTTTCTAAGAAGAGAATAACAAAAATGAGAGTGCTCAAAATTCTTATAATATTAGCTATCGGCGTTACAGCGTACGGTGGCGAAACGATAGAAAATCCCATCGAGGTCGGTGACGTTCGATGGGGACGCGACTTCGATGCCGCCTTAGAGAGTAGTGCTAAAACTGGCCAACCCATACTCGTCCTTTTCCAAGAAATCCCGGGTTGTGCGGGTGTCCAAAAGTTTGGCCGCGAAGTTCTGACAAACCCCTTACTCGTCGAAGCCATCGAAAATGAATTTATTCCAGTGCTCGTATACAACAATCGCAAAGGCGGCATGGACCAAAAACTTTTAAAACGCTTTCAGGAAACAGCTTGGAACTATCAGGTTATCAGGTTTCTCAATGCCGCCGGTTACGATATTATTCCGCGCAAAGATCGAGTTTGGACCACAAGCGGCGTCGCATCACGCATGATCGAAGCTCTGATAGCCGCAAATCGTCCGTTCCCGAAATACCTCAAAGATCTTGCCAAAGCCGAGCAAGGCGGTTTTGCTGATCGCTAATGTGTGAAGGAAATAGGGGACGGTCATGCGAGGAGACGACTGAATGGTAACAGAAGAAAGCAGTGCCTATTTACAGAAAGTGTACTCTGCCAAAGATAACCGTGATTTGAAGAAGGCCTACGACCTGTGGGCTGGAAAGTACGATGAGCATGTCACTGCATTCGGTTATCAGATCCCGGCTGTTGCTGCGGGCCTGTTTGGAAAATACGTGATGCCAGAGACTAAGCCGATACTCGATGCCGGCGCAGGAACGGGATTGATGGGGGCTGTCCTCGATGCGCTGGGGTACCGGGGACAGGTCGGTGTAGATATGTCCACAGGCAT
>Ga0316198_10000419_pt1 | contig 22145 bp, 18 predicted proteins | sample OudBieAanoxic_MG_FD_204935 | JGI IMG/M metagenome (GOLD analysis project Ga0316198, IMG submission 204935) | Coastal sediment microbial communities from Oude Bieten Haven, Netherlands - site A anoxic | ecosystem: Environmental > Aquatic > Marine > Coastal > Sediment | place: Netherlands...
TCTTCGCCAAGCAGAGCGTCGAGCTCTGGGTCTTCGAGGCCGGTGACCTTCATGACCGCTCGCTTCGATTGCCCCTCGGACGAGCGCTCGAAACGAATGACGAGCTTGTTGATTCGATCGTAGACGCCTTGAAACAAATCGCCGCTTCCGATCGGCCAGGTGAACGGCACCGTGCTCACGCCAAGCACCTCTTCGACCTCGCTCATCAACGCGAAGGCGTCTCGGGCGGGCCGGTCCATCTTGTTGATGAACGTGACGACCGGCGTATTGCGCAGGCGGCAAACATGAAAGAGCTTGCGGGTCTGAGCCTCGACGCCTCTCGCCGCGTCGAGAATCATGATGCCGCAGTCGGCTGCCATCAGCGTTCGGTAGGTGTCCTCGCTGAAGTCGTTGTGGCCCGGTGTGTCGAGGAGGTTCCAGCGAATGTCGTCGTACTCGAACTGCAGGACCGAGGTCGTGACGGAAATGCCGCGCTGTTTTTCAAGCGCCATCCAATCGCTGACCGCCGATCGCTTTGCCTTGCGCGACTTGACAGCGCCGGCCGCATGAATGGCGCCCCCGTAAAGCAGCAGCTTTTCGGTCAAAGTCGTCTTGCCGGCATCCGGATGCGAGATGATCGCGAATGTGCGCCGCCGCTGGTATTCGTTCTGGCCCATGCCCCGGCGCCAAGATAGTCACTGTGCTCGGTTGCGCCAGTCTGCGAACGTGCTGTGATGCGGGCTGCCAATGGCAGGGCTATTTCCAGAAATCGAGCCGTACGATACGGGCCATCTTCAGGTCGATGAGTTGCACTCCGTGTACTTCGAGCAGTGCGGAAATCCTCGGGGAAAGCCAGCCCTCTTCGTCCATGGAGGGCCTGGCGGCGGCGCGAACGCGGTGCACCGCCGGTTCTGGGACCCTGCGGTCTACCGCATCATTCTGTTCGATCAGCGCGGCTGCGGCCGCAGCACACCTCACGCAGAGCTGCGAAACAACACCACTTGGGATCTAGTCCGCGACATGGAACGAATCCGGGAGCACCTCGGCATCGAGCGCTGGCAGTTGTTTGGTGGCTCCTGGGGGAGCACGCTCAGTTTGACCTATGCCCAGCAGCACCCCGAGCGTGTGTCTGACATGGTCCTGCGCGGCATCTTTCTACTCCGGCAGCGCGAAATCGACTGGTACTATCAGGAAGGCGCCAGCCGGATCTTCCCCGAGGCCTGGCAGAAGTATCTCGAGCCAATCCCCAAAGACGAGCGTGGCAGCCTGGTGGACGCCTACTACCGTCGCCTCACGAGCAGAGACCGAGACGAACGGATTCGGGCCGCTCGCGCATGGAGCATGTGGGAAGGCAGCACGAGCCGGCTCATCCCAGACCCGGAATTGATCGAACGGACCGGCGATGAGACGTTTGCCGAAGCGTTCGCCCGGATCGAGTGCCACTACTTCGTCAACGGCGGCTTCTTTCAAGACGAAAACCAGCTTCTCAACAACGTCGACCGCATCCAGCACATCCCGACGCTCATGGTCCAAGGCCGCTACGACATCGTCTGCCCCGCCGAAAGCGCCTACGAGCTCCACCGCGCCCTGCCCAACAGCACCCTCGAAATCGCACCCCGGTCTGGCCACTCCGCCCTAGAACCCGAAATCACCGCCCTCCTAGTAAGGGGACACTCTCCTACCCGCTAACGTCCCGGAACTACTGCGATCCCCAGGCAAAGATCGCAACGGCCCAGGCGTGAGCCGAGGCATTCCGTCCGAAGATGTCGAACGAGGGGACGCTGCGATCTTTGGCTGGGAAACCGAGTGATCTTGGGTGCTTGGAGGGTAGGAGAGTGTCCCTTATCTGGAGAACTTGCGGTATTTGATTCGGTGGGGGACGTCGGCGTCGGTGCCTAGGCGGGCTTTGCGGTCGGCGGCGTAGTCGGCGTAGGAGCCTTCGTGCCAGACGACTCGGCTGTCGCCCTCGAAGGCGAGGATGTGGGTGCAGATGCGGTCGAGGTACCAGCGATCATGGCTGATGATCATCGCGCAGCCCGGGAAAGCGAGGATCGCTTCTTCGAGTGAGCGCAAGGTGTCGACGTCGATGTCATTGGTTGGCTCGTCGAGGAGCAAGACGTTGCCGCCGCTCTTGAGGAGCTTCGCTAGATGCACGCGGTTTCGCTCGCCGCCGCTCAGGTTCTTCACTGGCTTTTGCTGATCGCTGCCGCGAAAGTTGAACCAGCCGACATAGGCACGCGACTTCACCGTGCCGCCGCCGACGTCGATTTCGTCGGCCCCGTCCGTGATCTCCTTGAACACGTTGTTGCTGTCATCGAGCGCATCGCGGCTCTGATCGACATAGGAGAGTGCAACCGTTTCGCCGACGGTAATCGTCCCCGAGTCGGGCGTCTCCTCGCCAACCAGCATTCGGAACAAGGTCGTTTTGCCTGCGCCGTTTGGACCTACGATGCCGACGATCGCCCCGCGCGGAACGATGAAGCTCAGGTCCTCGAACAGAAGCTTGTCGCCGTAGCCCTTGCTGACCCCATTGACCTCGAACACCTGCGTGCCGAGCCGCGGTCCCGGAGGGATTCGAATTTCATTGGCATCCCCTCGGGCTTTGGCCGCGTCGGCCACCAAAGTCTCGAAGGCCGTGATGCGTGCCTTGCTCTTGGCCTGTCTGGCCTTCGGCGACGACCGCACCCACTCGAGCTCCCGCGCGATCTTCCGTTTGCGAGAGCTATCTTTCTTCCCCTCTTGAGCGAGTCGCGCCTCCTTGGCTTCGAGCCACTGCGAGTAATTCCCGTGAAACGGGTGCGCCTCACCGCGGTCCAGCTCGAGGATCCACTCCACGATTTCGTCCAAGAAATAGCGGTCGTGGGTGACCAAGATCACGCAACCCGGGTACTTTTGGAGATATCCCTGCAACCAAGCGACCGACTCGGCATCGAGATGGTTGGTCGGCTCGTCCAGCAGCAAGAGCTCCGGTTTCTCGAGCAACAATCGGCAAAGCGCGACCCTGCGCTTTTCACCACCCGAAAGCGTCTTCGGGTCTGCGTCAGCCGGAGGCAAGCGAAGCGCGTCCATCGCGATCTCGAGCGTGCTCTCGAGGTTCCAGCCGTCGACTGCATCGATCTTGTCTTGTAGCGCTCCCTGCCTGTCGAGCAGCTTCGCCATCTCCTCGTCGCTCATCGGCTCGCCGAGCCTCATGCTCAGCTCGTTGAACTCGTCGAGAATCGCGCGCACCGAAGAAACCCCGGCCTCCACCGCCTCCAAGACCGTCTTCGCATCACCGAGATCAGGCTCCTGCGGCAGGTAGCCGACGTGGGCGCCCGGTCGAATCCAGGCCTCGCCGGTGAAGGTGTCATCGACGCCCGCCATGATGCGAAGCAGAGACGACTTGCCGGTGCCATTCACACCAATGACCCCTATCTTCGCGTTCGGAAGGAACGAAAGATAGAGGTCTTCGATGATCTTCTTATCCGGGGGATGAACTTTCGTAACCCCCTTCATCGTGAAGATGAATTCTGCCATGAGCTATTGAGCGGTGCGTCTCCTCGTCAGCCACATAGCAACGAAGCAGAGCGCAATCCAACCGAGGGACGCGCTCTTCGCCGCGCTCACACTGCAACCGTCCGAGGTGCTGGCATCACCGCTCGGTCCACCCTTCCCGTCGCCCGGGTCCACCTTGCCTTTCGGCGCCGCTTCCACCGCACCCGCTTTGAGGTCGAGCTCCGGAATGTCGGTTTGGATCAAGCCCGGCAGCTGATTGGTCAGCGTCTTGCCGGTCGTCCCTTTGAGCGCGGTGTTGCCCGCTGCAAAGGGCCGTGGCGTCGGGCCACCGGGCGGTCCGCCCCAGGTGCCACGCTGCGGATTCTCGCACGCGATCGGCTCTTCCCACGGGTGCAAGATCACGTACCGCCCCTGGAAGTTGTTGACGCTCGACGCCTGCGCGCGCCGTTCTCCGAGCTCGCCCTTTTGATCGGGCATCCCACGGCCGCCGACGATCGGGCCCGCCGCGCGAAACACGAGGTCCTCATCGAGCCCGTCCTTGTCGTAGCGGTAGTGCAGACGTGTGAGCACGAAGCCGTGGGGCTGCCACGACGGCCGCCGCCTGCGCTGTGGCACCACGCCGGGAATGTCGGAGTAAGGATCCTGCTCGCCCGGCACAACCACGTCGCCACCGAGCGTCGCGAGCTCATCGGGCCTCAGCGGCGGCTCTGGACAGGGATCGCAGGTGGTCGCGTCCCATGCGTACTCCGTCACTACCGCGCCCGGATTTTTCTCGATCGTTCGCTCGAAAAGCGCGTCGTAGAAAGACCCGAACGTTTTCCGAACGCTATCTTCAACGCGGATGTTCGTTGGGATCGACGAGTTCTTGTAGTTGGCAACCTCGTAGCGCTGCTGCTTGCCGAGAATGTGAACGATCAAGTCCTGCTTGCCCGCGCTGTTGAGCAGCCCGAGCCGCACCGGCAGCGTGAAGGTCGGCGCGTCGTAGTGGAACCGCAGAGGCGAAAGCACTGCCTTGCCATCCCTGAATGTCACCTTCTCCGCATCGACCTTCGCGACGAAGAACTTGGTGTTTTGCTCGACATAGGGACGAAGCACCGCGTTGGCGCCCTTCGGAATGTTGTATTCGTTCTTGCGAAGCCATTTGTCGAGGCCGCCAGAATCCTTGGCGCTCAAGATGACGATGTCGTACTCGGCCACCTTGAACTGCGCTTCGACGGTAACACCAAACTTCGCATCCTCTTCGGAGTCTGCACTCGACTTGGCTCTTCGCGCCATCGGCGCGCCCGCAGCCATCTCGTAGACGACCATCGGACGGCAGGGATCCTGTTCCCAGTACTCGACCAGGCGAGGCGCCGCGAGCTTGTCGACCCGAGCAAAGATCTCCGGCGGCAAGGTCTTGACGTTCTCTTCCTGCAGAACGACCGGCACCGGCACGATCATCGCGAAGTCTTCCGGCGGGCCCTGGTAGTTGTTCTGCATAGAGAGCACGGTCCGCGTGCCCTCGCGCATCATGACGACCATGGTCGCGTTGTTGTAGAGCGAGGCATCTGCCCCACTCACGTAAAATCCACAAAATGCGCGCGTCGTCGTCGGCCAGGCCATGGCCACGCACAAACCCAAAACAGCGATTGCTTGCTTCATCGAATGTTCCTCACTTGCCCGGGTAGACGCACGAGTTCGCCATTCGGATCTATTTTTCGAAAACTCCGGCAATCAACGCGAGATCAGCCGGATCGCGGCTACTGCTTGATGTCGAGAAGCTCGACGTCGAAGACCAGCATCCCTGCCGGTCGGCCGGGTCGGCCGCCGTAGGCCAGGTTCTCGGGAATCCAGATTCGTCGCGACTCGCCGACGACCATCAGCTGCAGGCCCTCGGTCCAGCCCGGAATGACCTGGTTCAGACCAAAGCTCGCCGGGGTTCCGCGCACGACGGAGCTGTCGAACATTTTCCCGTCCGTCGTCCATCCCGTGTAGTGCACGGTCACGACGCTCGTCGCGGTGGGATGCTCGGTGCCCGTTCCTTTTTTGAGCACGCGCGACCCAATCCCGGATTTGGTCTTCTTCGCGTTCTTCGGGATTTTGGCGACATCTTTAGGCGTCTCGGGGGGCGTGGGCGCTGCCTTGAAGCTGATCAGCTCCACGTCGAACACTAGGGTGCCGCGGGGCGGGCCCACTGCCGCATGTGGATCGTTCGCCGCTGCTTCGCCGTACGCCAGGTCGCCGGGGATCCAGAAACGGCGCTTTTCGCCAGAGACCATCATCTGCACGCCCTCGGTCCAACCTTTGATGACGCGGTTTAGTGGAAACTCCGCAGGCTGTCCGCGCACAACCGAGCTATCGAACATCCGCCCGCTGGTGGTCCAGCCTGTGTAGTTGACCTTCACGATGTCTGCGGCAGTTGGCTTCTTGTCGCCGGTGCCCGCTTGCAAAACGGTCCAGGCGAGCCCCGACGCACTCTTCTCCGCGTTCTCGGGAGGTGCGGCCACATCGGGGGGAGCCGGAATTGCGCCCGGCTTGGAGCCCTGCGCCACGATCTCTTGCGTGTTGGCTTCTTTCTCGGCGGCTTCGGCCTTTTCGGCTGGCGCTTCGGCTTCCGCGGCGGGCTCGCCCTCCGCGGGTGCGGGTTCGCCGCTCTTGCAGGCGGTCAACGCGGCGGCAAGCACCACGCAGCAAAGAAGGGTCCAGACATTTTTCATGGACGCTTGGTAGCCGACTGCGCGCGCGCTGTCTACTTCTCTAATTGCCCTGGGGAGTTCGGTTTGGCCACCACCTCGACCACCTCCACGACCTCCCCTTCGACGTCAATCACCTCTTGGGGACGACCAGGCCGGCCGTCGTAGCCAGGCGCGTACACTTGTACCCGGCCCGCCGCGATCTGCCGCTCGAACCATCTCCGAACAAAGCCCGCGATGACCCTGCGCGTCGCGGGCATCACCATCGAAAGGCCTGCAATGTCGGTGAGGATACCGGGGGTGATGAGCATCAAGCCGCCGATGAAGATCAGAAAGCCATCGATGACACCGTCTTTCGGGATTTGCTGCCGCGCCATGGCTTCTTGCCAGCGTCGGATGACCCGGGCGCCCTCGAGGCGAGCGAACCAGGCACCGACGGCGCCGGTCACGAGAACCAAACCGATCGTCGCCATAGGCCCGAGAATTCGGCCGACGGCGATCAAGAGATAGAGCTCAACCAGCGGAACGACCGTGAATAACAGGAAAAGGCGGCCCACCAATCGAGCGTAAGGCCTCTGTGGAACCTGCGCTACCCCGGGGCTTCCCCTTTGCTTGGCGTCCCCGCCTTTCTGCCGTACACCCGGCGGCATGAATACGGCGCTGGACGGCTCGATGAGCCCAAAATGGGGACTGCGATGCGTGCTCGGGGGCGCCCTGATGGGCCTTGCAAATCTCGTCCCTGGAATCAGCGGGGGCACGATGCTGCTCGCCGCCGGGATCTATCCTCGCTTCATCGAGTCCTTGGCCGACCTGAGCGGGCTTCGATTTCGAAAGCAATCGTTCTTCGTATTGGGGCTCGTTGGGATCGCGGCGGCGGCGGCCATTCTTCTCGGTGCCGGCCCGGTCAAAGATGCGGTCGTCGAGCACCGCTGGGCGATGTACAGCCTATTCATCGGACTGACGCTGGGCGGAGTTCCCGTGCTCTGGCAAATGGCTCGGCCCGCAAGCAACGCGTTCTGGAGCGGCATGGTCGCGGGGCTTCTCCTGATGGCCGCGCTGGCCTGGCTCCAGTTCGAGGGGGCGAGCTCCGGCGCAAATCGCGAAGGGATCGTCATGATGTTCGTGGCCGGGGTCGCCGGCGCGAGCGCGATGATTCTGCCTGGAGTGAGCGGCGGATATCTGCTGTTGGTGCTGGGGGTCTACGTCCCGGTGCTGAGCGCCATCGACGCCCTCAAAGAAGCGGTGAAGTCCGGCGATCTTGCCAGCGCCTCGGAGCCCGTCATGGCGGTCGTGCTTCCGGTCGGCGTGGGCGTCACGATCGGCATCTTGCTGATCAGCAACCTGATCAAGATCGTGCTCGAGCGCCACGAGCAACCGACCTTGGGCGTCCTGATGGGCCTGCTCGTGGGCGCGGTCTTCGGCCTTTGGCCTTTCCAGGACGGCGTGGCGCCCAAAGTCGGCGAGATGTTCAAGGGACAAATCCTGACGAGCGAACGGCTGGCCGAGTTGACGCCTGACAAGTTCCCGACCGCGGTCTACACCCCCTCCTTCAATGAAGTCATGATGGCCCTGGGTCTGCTTGGCGTCGGCTACATGATCACGACGCTGGTCGCCCGGGTCGGCGGTGCCACGACGGGGCGATCGAGGGCGTAGGGCGCGTCGATCGCGACGCCGCGTCTTCGATCGTCAGTTCTTGAGGAGCGCATCGCACTCCGCGCTGATGTAGCCGAGGGCGACGAGTTGGCGGCAGAGCTCGGGCGTCATGTCCTGTTTTTCTTCAGCCAGACCGGGTGTCTTCTTTGCGGCGGAACCGCTGGAAGCAGCCAACCAACGGCCACGATCCTCGGCGCCCAGGAACTGCCCGTGGAGCGTCCGCAGGTAGCGCTGAGCGATAGGATTTTGGCTGCCGTCGAGCTCCTGTTTCTCCCAGTAGTCCTTGCCGAGGTCGAACATGACTTGAGTCAAGTTGCCGCGAATGATCATTTTCCAATCGCCGCCGCGAATCACCCGGCGGTGATCGAGGAAGTCGCTGAACGCGACATGGGGTCCAGTCGGCCAATCGCCCCGCATGAAGCCGAGGAGGCTTCGACCCTCGAACGCCTCGGGGATCGAGACGCCCGTCGCCTCGAGGATGGTCGGCCCAATGTCCATCGTGCTGACGACCGGACCGATACGCGTGCCTGCCGGAACGGCGCCGGGCCATCGGAACATCAGCGGAACGCCGAGCAGCTCTTGATAGACCGAGTGCCCGTGACCCCAAGAGCCGTGCTCCTGAAACTCTTCGCCGTGGTCCGAAGTCACGACGACGATGGTGTTGTCTTCGAGCCCGAGCTCGCGAAGCTTGGCGAGAAACTTCCCGAAGTACTCGTCGTGGTAGCTGATCTCGCCGTCGTGCAGCGCTTCGATGCGCTCCTTGTCGCGCTTCGTGAATGCGTACTTCTTCGGATTCTTCTTTGCTTCGTCGAGCATCAAGTGCGTTCGGCGATTCTGCACCTGCCCGCTGTAAGGCTGCGCGTCATACATCTTCAGGAACTTCGACGGCGGGTCGTAAGGCACGTGAGGGTCGATCGTCTGGATGTAGACGAAGAAGCGCCCGTCCTTGTGCTTTTCGATCCAGCCTTGTGCCTCACCGAACACGTTGGATGCGTTGGTGTTGCGCGCCTCGCGGATGTAGTTCGTGTAGTGATCCCAACCCTGATCAAAACCAAAAGCGTTCGAGACGTAGCCATTGGCAATGAAGCTCGCGGTCTTGAAACCGGCCTTCTTGTAGACCTCGCTCAGCATCAAAGCCGACTTCGGAAGCTTCGACGCGTCTTCCTTGGTCCGGTGCGTGGCGGGGTGAAGTGAAGTGAGCACGCTTGCGACGGCGGGTTTGGTCCAGTTCTCCGGAGACTGCGAGCGTTCGAAGAGAGTGCCTTGCGCGGCGAACTCATCGATAGCCGGGGTCTTCACGCGGGTCTTCGGATAGTAGGCGTGTACCTTGCTCGCGCGCAGCGTATCGATGAGGAGCACGATCACGTTGCGCGCCGGCTCATCCATCGCGATATGTTCGCCAGCCCGTCTGACGATTCGAACGTCGCTCAGGGCAATGTCGACGGCGCCTTCGTTTCGGAATCGCAATCGGACCATCTCTCCGGCCAGCGGGCTCAACGAGACCGCTCGATCGCGCCAAGCAGTCCCGAGCTCCATCCGCTCCGTGGCGCCGTCGGCGCCGTCGGTGCTGATCTGCAGAGACAGCGATCCGCTGCCCTGGGCAACGAGGCCGGATCCGAACACCAAGGCACCTTCGTCCGGCGCCTCGATGAACCAGTCGACCTGCGCCCCAGACGCCAGGACGATCGTGCGCCGGTCGACGTCAGACACCGAAACTTGGCTCACTACGACTCGCCGCGGCGCAGCCGGAGCTTCGGCGCCCGACGGCTCGAATCGCAGCCAGTCGATCGCAACCGACCGAGCCTTGCCGCGCACCTGCGCGCTCTTGGTTGCGCGCAGCATGATCGAATTCTCGCCCGGGCGAACCAGGGCTTCGGGGATTGTAATCATGAAGTCCCGAAAACCGTCCTCCCGCGTCATACGGACTTCACCGGCGGTTTTGCCGTTGACGTACGCGATCAGCGCGCCGCTGACGTAGGGCTTGGCCCGAAAGCGCAGCTGCATCGCTTCCTTTCGCGACGCCGGTAGATAGAGCCGCGCGGTTTTGCCAAAGGTCGACACGCGGGCTTCGCCTTCCCGGCTCTCGCCGAGCCAGCCGCTGTTCCAGTTCCCAATGGTGTACTTGGGCCGTGCCGCTGTGCCGAAATCGATGAAGAGGCCCGCCGGGTCGTAGACGTCAGCCAGATGTAGAAGTGCAAGAAGATCCTGGTGCTGGGCCGTGCCCTCTGGCGCGGGCGCGACAGCGGGCGCCGGCACGGCCGATCGTTTGGGGCGCGCGCGCTTGGGTTCCTCCTCCGAGGCCTGCTCCAGCGGCTCATCCGGGCCCGCCGCATCCTGGTCACAGGTATACCCCTGAAGACAACAAAGGATGACCAGCGCGCATTGGCTCATCTTTCGACTTCCCCGCATGCGCGTTCGGCTACCACGGCTCGGCGGGGGGAGCAACGGAGCCGGGGCGACCCCCGAGCCTAGGGATGTGCTAGTGCTCTGGCCTCATGGATGGGAACGGCGAGCCTCGCGTTTGGAGCGTCAAGAAGAGCAGTAAGCTCTACCAGATCAAAGGCTGGGGAGACCCGTACTTCCGCATCAACGAGCACGGGCATGTCGAGGTGAGGCCCGATCCAACCGAGGATCGATCGATCGATCTCTACGAGCTCACGCATCAACTGACGGAGCGCGGGCTCGATCTGCCATTGCTGATTCGGTTTCCCAACATCCTTCAAGATCGAATCCGGCTTCTGAACGACAGCTTTCAACGGGCAATCCGCGAGTACGGTTACGACGGAACCTACCGCGGCGTGTTTCCGATCAAGGTCAATCAGCAACGGCATCTGGTCGATGAGATTGTCGAGTCCGGAAGGCCTTGGCGTTTCGGCTTGGAGGCGGGGTCGAAGCCCGAGCTTTTGATCACCCTCGCTGCAATGGAAGACGAAGACGGCTTCATCATCTGCAACGGGTACAAGGACCTGGCGTACATGGAGACCGCGCTCGTGGCGCAGCGCTTCGACAACACCGTAGTGGTGGTGCTCGAACGCATCGAAGAGCTCGAGCTCGCCTTCCGGGCATCCGAGAAGCTCGAGATTCGTCCGTGTCTCGGGGTGCGGGCGAAGCTCAGCAGCAAAGGAATGGGGCGCTGGGCGGACTCTGCAGGCGACCGCGCGAAGTTCGGCCTGTCGATGTCCGAAATCGTTCACGTCGTCGACGAGCTCGAAAAGCGAGGGATGATCGATTGCCTCAAGCTCCTCCACTTCCATCTCGGCAGCCAGGTCTCGAGCATCATCCCGGTGAAGAACGCCATGCGTGAAGCGGGGCAGATCTACGTCGAGCTGACGAAGATGGGGTGCGAGATGGGCTTCCTCGACGTCGGCGGCGGCTTGGCGGTCGACTACGATGGGTCGAAGACCGACTTCCGCGGCTCGATGAACTACGACCTGCAAGAGTACGCGTACGACGTCGTGGCGGGCATTCAGGAGGCTTGCGAGAAGGCGAGCGTGAAGCCGCCCACCATCGTCAGCGAGAGCGGCCGCTCGATTGCAGCGTATCAATCGGTTCTGGTCTTCGACGCGCTGGGCGTCGACCGCGTCGATTTCGAAGATCCGCTAGAGCCCTCGTCCGACGACCATCGGATCCTCGATGAATTCTACGAGACCTGGAAGGGCATACAACCCAAGAACGTCCAAGAGTCCTGGCACGATGCGCAGCAAGCGCTCGAAGAAGCCCGGAGCTTGTTCAAGTTCGGCTACCTCGGCATGCGCGAGCTGGCGCGCGCAGAGCATCTGTTCTGGAGCTGCTGCAAGAAGATACTGCACAGCATGCGCCGGCTGAAATACGTGCCCGAGGAGCTCCAAGCCGTCGAAGACCTCATGGGGGCCATCTACTATTGCAACTTCTCGTTGTTCCAATCGGCGCCCGACATTTGGGCCATGGACCAACTGTTCCCATTCATGCCGATCCACCGCCTCACCGAGGAACCCACCGTCCGGGCGAGGCTTGCGGACCTGACCTGTGACTCCGACGGCATCGTCGACCACTTCATCGACGTCGAGGAGGTTCAACGCTCGCTCGACCTTCATGCCGTGAAAGAAGGAGACGAATACCTGCTCGGCATGTTCCTCGGCGGCGCCTATCAAGAGATTCTCGGCGACCTTCACAATCTCTTCGGCGATACGAATGCCGTCCACGTAAGGCTCGAAGACTACGGCTACAGCGTCACCAACGTGATCAAGGGCGACTCGATCGACGAGGTGCTTCGCTACTTGCAGTACGACCCGGAAGAGATGGTCGAGCGCGTGCGCAAGCAAGCTGAGCGCGCGCTCAATCAGGGGCGGATGAGCTTGCCCCAGCTGCGCACCTTCATGCTCCACTATGAGGAAAGCCTCCGCGGCTACACCTATCTCAAGGGCGACGCCTAGATTCGGGCGATTTCTGCGTCGATTTCGACACGGCGCCGTCCAAGCTCTACCTTGAAATTGTGGATCTAGCGGAGTTCCAAGAGGCGCTCCTTCAGCAGATGGAGCGAAAGATGCACTGGGCCTGGCCGGCTTTCACGCACGGACTGGTATCGAGACAGAAGTTGCACATCCACCTCGAACAGGAGTGGGACGTGTACGTGCGGGACTTTCCGATCATGGTGGGCCGCGCCTACGTGCAATGTCCGATCGCCGAAGTCCGGCGCGAGCTTGCGGAGAACCTCTACGAGGAAGAAACCGGAGGCTTGGCAGCAGGGAGGCCGCACCCGGACTTGTTCATGATGTATCCGCAAGGGCTCGGGATGGACCTCGAACGGTTTACGAAGGTCCGGCTGCTACCGGCCGCGCGCGCCTATCGGGGCTTCTTGGACGACGCAACGACGAATCGCGGCTGGTCAGTGGCGGCGTCGATCGCAACGCTCTTCATCGAAGGCACGGCATATGAACGGCACGAGCTCGATGCGTCGGCGCCTCCTCGTCCACAGCCGCCGCTCGAAGAGCATCCGCTCGTGAAGCACTACGGGCTTCCCGTCGAATGCCTGGCTCTTACCAAAGCGCACCGCTCGGTCGAAGGCGAACACCGTCAGGCCGCGTGGCGCGTCATGTTGGATCACGTGCCGGTCGATGACCGCGTCGGCGTGGTCCGCACGATGGCGCAAGCGGTGGATGCATGGCTCACATACCGGGACGACGTGGCCGCGGCCTGCGGCATCCGCCGGGACGAGCTGCCGCTAACCGCCTAGAAGCTTTTTCTGAACCTTGCCCATCGAGTTCCGAGGGAGCTCGGCCAGAAACTCGATGTCTCTCGGACGCTTGTGGGGGCTCAGGTGCTCGGCAACGAACCCCGCGAGCGCAGCAGCGTCCTCGGCCTCACCCGGCCGCAAGACCAAGAAGGCAGCGATTCGCTGGCCGAGGTCATCGTCGGGCATCCCCACGACGGCGACCTCGCGAACGGACGGGTGCTCCAGAAGGCAGGCCTCGATCTCGCCGGCGCCCACGCGATAGCCCCCGGTCTTGATCAAGTCCGTGCTCCGTCGACCCAAGATACGAATCGCGCCCGCTTCGGTGCGGGTCGCGAGGTCACCGGTGTAGAACCAACCGGCATCGTCCAAGACCGCTGCTGTCGCGTCCTCACGGTTGAGATAGCCTTTGAACACCGCATCGCTCCGTACCGCGACTTCACCGATCGTCTGATCATCGTGCGCTTCGAGCTCGCGGCGCTGGTCATCGACGAGCTTCAACTCCACGCCTGGGAGCGGCGGCCCAACGTAGCCGGGCATCGGAGGCTGGGACGCGGGCACGCCGCAGTTGATGAGGGTCTCGGTCAAGCCGTATCGCTCGTGCACGCCGCGCCCGGTCAGCGCCTGAATCCGCTGGTGCTCCCGAAGCGAGAGTCCGGCCGAGCCGGAAACGAGCAATCGGGGCCGGCGTAGGGCTTCACAGAGCCCGGCATCCCCCTCGGCAGCCTCTGCAAGCCGGTGAAACATCGTCGGCACGGCGAACAACATCGTTTGCTCGTGACGCGGGTCGACGATCGCCGCCGCGATACCTTCGGGCGTGAACCGGGAAACGTATTGAAGCGCGCCACCCAGACGCAAACTCCCGAAGAGCCCTAGAACCAGACCGTGGGCGTGGATCAAGGGCAGCGAATGGACCACGGTGTCTCGCTCGGTCCAGTTCCAGGCTTCGGCAAGCGCGTCGAGATTCGCTGCGATGTTGCGTCGGGTGATGACTGCCCCTTTGGGCGGGCCGGTCGTGCCAGACGTGTAGAGGATCAGCGCAGCGGAATCGTCGATTGAAATCGCCGGTAGGGTTTCTGATCGGGACCGGTAGGCGGCCCGAAGCGAAGGGACCCCAACCGCTTCATGGGGCAGCTCGTGCCGCTCGCAGCAAAACGCCAGCTTCGGCGCGGAGTCCTCGAAGATATGGGCGAGCTCAGCGGATCCGAGCTTCGGGTTCAAAGGCACCGTCGCCACACCGGCCAGCGCGTTTCCGATCATCGCAGCCGCGGTACACAGGTCGGGCTGCGCCCAGACGGCCAAGCGATCGCCAGCCGTGACACCTGTTCGTTCGAGTAAGGCGACGTGTTCAAGCGCAGCGCCCGCAAGCTCGGCGTAGGTCCAAGACTCACCGTCAACCAGGAACGCGAGGCGTGAATCGGGGTGGGTCAGGCGGGGGAAGAGGTCGGACACGGCGGATCGATACCAGCTAACGGGTCGGATGTCTCGCTGGCGCCCCGTAAAGACGCCGCTTCGCGCCGTCCACGGGGCTTCGCTGGCACCGGCACTGGCACCGGCACTGGCACGTTCAGACTTTGTAATCGCTTTGTCCTTGGAATGGGTTTGGGCTCGCAGGTTGTGAGAGCCCAAACCCATTCCAAGGAGTCGCTGATGAAAGAAAAGAATGTTTACGACAGAGCGCGAAACCTGGTGCGAGAGCTAGGTCCCCTTCTCCATACGATTCGGGAGCATGACAAGTCGCTGGCCGAGCAGCTGAAGAGAGCGGCGCTGAATATCGCTGAGGCGCGCGGGAATGACGCCGGAAACGCGCGAGCTCGATTCTCAACGGCTTGCGGGTCCGCCAAGGAAGTCCGGGCCGCCCTGAACGTCGCAAGCGACTGGGGCTACATCGAGAGTCACACGGCAACTCACCTCGACGAGAAGCTCGACGAGGTGTGTGCCATCACTTGGTGTTTGGGCCGCCGGCTCTAACGGCCCGAGCGCTTCCAAGACATCGCGCAGACCCAGGCGCTCGGGCGGGTTCACCGAAAGGGCGCCGGCACACCCGCGGCAGCGCGAGCCCGCAGGGCGAAGCCCGGCGCAACGCGCCGCCAAGGCGGAGCGCAGCGACCGCCGCGGCAGGGAGGATTACGGGTGGGGGTGGGCGGGCGGTGTAACCAAACCCTGGAGCGGCTACTGCTCAACCGGGAACGCCCCGTTCCCCCACTCGTTCCAGGAGCCGTCGTATAGCCTCACGTCCTCGAAGCCGAGCGCGGTCAAGGTCAGCCAGGCAAACGAGCCGCGCAATCCCGTGACGCAATAGCTCACCGTCGTCTGGGTCGGATCCATCCCGTCGTAGAGCGCCACGAGCTCGGTCTCAGATTTCAAAAAGCCGCTGTCCAAGTTCGTCATCCAGTTGGCGCTACGCGCAGTCGGGATGCGGCCGCTTTCGTATTCGCCGTCCGATCGCGCATCGACGAGCTGAATCGCGGGCATGTCGTAGGGGTCGTCGCCAATTTGCATGAGGACCCAATCCCCGGTCACCCGGAGGTCTTCGTTGACGCCGACAATCGTATACCCCGTCGACTCGGTCATCGGTGGGTCGGTGTCGAGTGCCCCTTGCGCAGCCACCCAGGCCGCAAAGCCGCCGTCGAGGTAGCGCACATCGTCGTGACCGTAGTAACGAAGGGCCCAAACGACTCGGGACGGGTCGTACTCCGGCGCCTCGCCGTACACCACGGCGGTCACTTCATTACGTAGCCCCGCCGCGCGCAGCACGGGCTGCCCTTGCATCGCCGGTGTCAATTGCGCCCTTACGCCCTCGATGGTCGTTGCCAATTCGACTGGCCTCAAGTGAATCGCACCGGGAATTCGCGAATCCTCGTAACCCGATGAGCGCGTATCGATCAGCTGAACGTCGGGATCCCCAAGCCGCGCTTCGAGCCAATCGGTGTCGACCACGAGCTCGGATTCCAGGGGTGCGCCGCCATCGGGAAGCCCCGCGTCCGGCTGCCCACACTGCTCGGCGGGCAGCCCTTCACAGGCGCTCGACGTCGGGCTGCTTCCGCACCCCGAAAGCGCCGTCAGAAGCGCCACCGCGAAAACTACACCAAGTCTTCTCACAAGCATCGCGCAACTCTACCCGAAAGACCCGAAATGCGGTACGAGGCTTTCTGCGATGTTCGACCCGAGTAAGACCTTCGTCATTGCCAACCCAATGGCTCGTCACGGCTTCGTGGGCGACAACTGGGCGACGCTGAGCGCTCAGATCGTCGAGGCCCTCGGTCCTGTGAACCTGCAGCTCACCAAGTCGCGGGGCGATGGCCTACGAATGGGTAAACAGGCGATCGCCGATGGCGCGCGCACGATCGTCTCGTTTGGAGGGGACGGCACCCACAGCGAGGTGGTCGACGGCATCATGCAATCGGGGCTCAATCACGAGGTGACGCTCGGTATTCTCCACGCGGGCACCGGCGGCGACTTCCGACGCATGATCCCCGGCGCCGATGAGCTCGAGACCGCCTGCGCGGTCATTCGCGATGCGCCTGCAGTCCCGATCGACATCGGCTGGGTCCAGTACCAGCACGACGATGGGCACCGCGAGGGGCGGTTCTTTCTGAACATCACGTCCATGGGCATGGGAGGCCTGGTCGATCGGTTCGTAGGAGCTTCGAAATCAAAGAGCAGCGGCAAGGCCAAATACTTCAAAGCCGTGCTCCGCGCGCAGATGAAGTACAAGCCCGCGCGGATCGGGCTGCGTATCGACGGCAAAGACGAGGGCGAGCACGAAATCAGCAACATCTGCGTCTGCAACGGCCGATGGGCAGGGGGCGGCATGATGTTTGCGCCGGAAGCACGCCTCGCCGACGGCATGTTCGACATCGTGTTGATTCGCGCAACCTCGACGCTCCGTGGGCTTCCTGTGATGGCAGGGCTCTACAAAGGAACCCACATTCGCTCTCCGATCGTGAGCACCTATCGCGGCAGGCACATCGAGGTCGAGATGCTCGCCAACACGGCCTGGATGGACATCGACGGGGAGGCCCCAGGCATCGGGCCGGCGGATTTCCGGATTCACGACCACGCGTTGCGCGTGATTGGCATTGGCCGCGAGTTCGTCTGAGCTCAATCGTCTTCGGTGCGTTCGCGGCGAAACAAACGCACTGCGACCCGGCCGACCCCGAGGGAGGTTTTCGGCGCATAGCGGTGAAGGCGCCAGAGCGCGTGAACGGTCGGGGTGAGCACGATGTAGAACCGATTGCGATCGACGCCGCGAAAAATCTGCCGGGCGGCTTTTCGAGGCGGTATCGGCTTGCCGGGCCAGACCTTCCGCAGGGCCTCCGGGTCGAGCTTGACGTATTTGGTCGAGTCGAGGATCGGCGTATCGACCAGACCCGGACAGACCACACTCACCTTCACTCCGAAGCCCGCAGCCTCGATGCGCAAGGTCGACGACAAGCCAACCACGGCGTGCTTGGTCGCCGCGTAGGCGCCTTCCGCCGCAGCAGGAATCAGGCCCGCTGCGGAGGCCGTGTTGATGATGTGGCCGAAGCCCTGCTCGCGCATGATCGGATAGGCGGCGTGCACGCCGTGCACCACGCCACGGAGGTTCACGTCGATGAGCAGATTCCAGTCCTCTAGGGTCGTGTCACGAAGCTCGGCACAGAGGTTCACGCCGGCGTTGTTGAAGATGTAGTCGATGCGGCCGAGCTCCCGATGTGCGCCTTCGACGAGCGCCTGGACCTGAGCCGCGTCTCGAACGTCCACCGTCTTCGCGTCGAGCTGCGCGCCGCTGGCCCGAAGCGCCCCGGCCGTGTGTTCGAGCAGCGCCGAGTTGATATCGGCCAGCACCAGGTAGCAGCCACGCGCCGCCAATTCCTGGGCGAGTGCTTTCCCAATGCCCCCCGCACCGCCCGTGATGATCGCGACCTTGCCTGCCAAGTCATTCGCCATGCCTGGGTTCCCTTCGCGGCCGCACGATGGCCAAAAAAGCGATTACATACAAGTGTTGCGCGCCCGTTGCGAAAAGAGCGCTATGCTGGTCCCTCGATGCCTCGCCCTTTTTTCGGCCCGACGACACCGATTCCATTTGCACATCGGGGAGGCGCCAAGCGCTGGCCCGAAAACACGGTGCTCGCGTTTCGAAATTCCGCAGAGCTAGGGTACCGGCACATCGAAACCGACCTCCATGAAACCTCGGACGGCCGCTTCGTCTGCTTCCACGACCCGACGCTCGAACGAACGACCAACGGCCGCGGAAACCTTCGGGACCACACGCTTGCCGAGCTTCAAGGACTCGACGCCGGGTACCACTTCATCGAAAACGGAAGCTACGCATTTCGACATGCCGGCCTCCGCATTCCGACCCTCGAAGAGGCGCTCGAGGCTGATCCGACGCTTCGCTACAATCTGGAGATCAAGCCCAATGACCCATCCTTGGCCGGGCGGCTCTGGGAGTTCATCCAGCACCACGGCCTTCACGACCGGGTCCTCGTAGCGTCAGAGCACGACGAGGTGACCGCCGCGTTTCGCAAGCATAGCCGGGGCCGAGTCGCCACTTCGGCGGGCCGAAAGAGCGCGCTTCACTTCTGGGCGCATGCCTTGGCGGGACTTTCCAGGCACGCCGTGTATGCGTTCGATGCGCTGCAGATTCCGAAGACTTTCCGCGGGATGAACGTCATTACACCGCGATTCATCGAGGCTGCGCACCGTCACGGGGTTCAAATCCATGTCTGGACGATCGACGACCCCGCGGAGATGGAACGGCTGGCCGCAGTCGGAGTGGACGGAATCATGACCGACTTCCCCGACGTCCTTCTCGAGGTCTTGGCCAAGCACTAGCGCGCGAAAGCGAGCTGTGCTGTCATGCAAGCAGCGCCATGAAGCAACCGATGCTCCTCTTCGCCACCGAACGCTACCAAGAGCTCTGCGAGGATATTTCGGGCGCAGGTGACTTCGACCTGGGCGTCGTCGAACGCAGAGTCTTCCCGGACGGAGAGCGATACCGCCGCGTCGAAACCGATTGCGCTCTGCGCGACGTCGCGGTCGTCGGCGGGACGGTCGACGACGTCGACATGCTCGAGATCTACGACCTCGCATGCGGCCTGGTTCACCTCGGGGTTCACACTCTCACCCTCGTGCTTCCCTGGTTCGGCTATCAGACGATGGAACGCGCTTCGAGGTACGGCGAGATTGTGGCCGCGAAAAACCGTGCCCGGCTGATCTCGTCGATCCCGAGCGCCGGCTCCGGCAACCGTGTGGTTCTGATCGACCTTCATTCCGAGGGCATCCCGCAGTATTTCTCGGGCGACATTCGTCCCGTCCATCTGCAAGCGCGCTCCGTGGTGCTTCAAGCGATTCGAGACTTCGGTGGTGAGGACTTCATCCTGGGCGCAACCGACGCCGGCCGGGCGAAATGGGTCGAGAGCCTCGCCAACGATCTTCTGGTCGACGCCGCCTTCGTCTTCAAACGCCGCCTGTCCGACACCCAAACCGAAATCACGGCCCTCGCCGCCGACGTCGAAGACCGCCCGGTGGTCATCTACGACGACATGATCCGCACCGGCGGCTCCCTCATCTCCGCTGCCAACGCCTACCGAGAAGCCGGCGCAAGCCAGGTCTACGCGGTGTGCACGCACGGCGTGTTCGCGCAGAAATCGCTCGAACGGATTCAAGACAGCGGAGCGCTCGAGGGCATCGCATGCACCAACACGCGACCCCACGTTCAGGAGCTCGCGGACGGGGACTTCCTGAGGGTGTACTCGGTCGCAGATTTGATCGCGCAGTTTTTGTCGGAGAGTGTCTAACGGGGCGCGGAAAAAAGGCGCGACGCGGGCCTGCGTCGAACGGCTCGGCTTGCAAATCTGGTCGGTAGGACTTGGGGGCGGGGACCAGGCAAGCCTCGCCTCGGCGCGCGCGCCAATCCGTGGTGGTTGCTGTCTTGCGGATTGTCACTTGCGACGTCGACTCCGACCCCCATCGCGCCTTTTTTCCGCGCCCCTCCATACGGAGACAGGGCCAACCCGGCTCCCCAACGGCAGGCGGCAGCGCGAGCCCGAAGGGCGAAGCCCGGCGCGAATGCGCCGGCAAGGCAGAGCGAAGCGAATGCCGCGCCAGGGAGGATTACGGATGGGGGTGGGCGGGGCGGTTCAATCAAACCTCACCACGCAACCAATCCAAGACCCCGCGTCCCCAACACCCGCGGCAGCACAAGCCATTCGACTCCGCCCCATATCGCGCGTTTCTCCGCACCCCTCCATACGTAGACGGAGCACTGCCAACGCCAGCGGGTCTGCTATTCGCCCCGACCCACCATCCCCCTCACGTGCTCCACCAGCTCCCCGACCTGCTCCGGCGTCAGCAGTTCCCCGAACGCTGGCATCATCGGTGGGTTGCCTCGTGTGATGAGTTGGGCGATCCGCGCGTCGTCGATGCCTTCTTGCCAGGCCGCGCTCGCGAAGTTTAGCTTGACCTGAGGGCCGCCGCGGCCGTCGGTGCCGTGACAACGCGCGCAGTTGCGCTGCCACAAGAGCTCGCCAACCGTGAGGTCTGGACGTTCTTGCTGCGGGACGCGATTGCGATCGACGAGGTTGTCCGGCAGGTGCGCGTGGTCCTCGGGGGTCCACACGCGAAGGTCTTCTGGTTCGCTCGAACAGGCCGCCAACAAGAGGCAGGCCACCATGATCCTGATCAACACGGAACCCCCTGTAGCCTATCCACCAATGAGGCTCATCCCGACGCGTTCGTGCTCGTGCTCTTCGGGCTCTAAGAAATGATGCCCGCGGTCCTTGCCGGTGAGCGACCAGACCATCGCCCAGGCGAGGTCGAGGTCACTCCCGCCGGCGCGCATGATGTTGCGAAGGCTGATCGCGCGGCGTGACGCAAGGCAGGCGCGAACGTCGCCCCGGGCCGTGACGCGCACCCGGTTGCAGGTGTCGCAGAACTCATTGCTCATGGGGGTGATGAAGCCAACCCGATGACCCGAGCCATCGGCCGCGGCCATATACCGCGCCGGCCCCTGCCCTTCAATGCCCTGGGGAGCCTCGCGCGATACGCCGTCTCCAAGGACATCGAGAACATCGGCGGCGTTCATTCGCATGTCCTGCGGGAGCTTGGCGCCCTCCCCGAGTGGCATCAGCTCGATGAAACGCGGCGTAACACCGAGCGACCAGGCGAAATCGACGATCCGCTGCAACTCGTCGTCGTTGCGGCCCCGAAGCGGCACCGTGTTGAGCTTCACGTCGAGCCCGACATCGATGGCGGCGTGAATCCCTGCCAATACGCGCCCCAAGTCGCCGCCGCGCGTGAGCTCGGCAAACCGGCTCGCGTCTAGCGTATCGATCGAAACGTTCACTCCGAACAGCCCCGCGTCGCGCAGCGGCCGCGCAAGCTCGGAGAGGCGGGTCGCGTTCGTGGTCATGACGAGCTGCTCGACCTCGGTGCGCCGATGCACGAGCTCCACCAGCCGAACGATGTCTTTTCGCACCAACGGCTCGCCGCCGGTGAACCGCACGCGCCGAATGCCCGCCAGCGCAAACACCGACACCAGCCGCGCCGCTTCTTCAAACGTCAGCAGGTCGCGCCGAACGGCGTGCTCATCCTCCCCGCTCGGGGGCATGCAGTAGATGCATGCAAGATCGCAGCGGTCGGTCACGCTCAGCCGCAGATAAGTGTACCGACGCCCACGCGCGTCGCGCAGAAGCGGGATCGCATTGAAATCATCGGGCCGAACCGGCCAGTCTTCGTAGACTGCCGAGCGACTCTGCACGAGGGGAAGTCGATGCACCGGCGGAGTCTAGGGGCCCGCGCGTTCCGGTCAACGCTCAGACGCGTGCTTGACATCACCTGAGCAGGGAATCAGGCTCTGCCCTTCCACTGAACCACGATTCATTTTCAGGAGCTCAGCGCATGGAATCTAATGGAAACCGCGTGGCGATCGTTGCCGGACTGCGGACGCCCTTCGCGAAACAATGGTCGGCGTACCGGGAGGTCAGCGCACTCGACCTCGCGAACATCGTCGTGGCGGAGCTGCTGCAGCGGCTCGAGCTCGACCCGACCGAAATCCAGCAGGTCGTTTACGGACAGGTCGTGCCTTCGGTGGAAGCGCCCAACATCGCCCGTGAGATCGTCTTGGCGACCGGCATGCCAAAGAGCATCGA